>Ga0256845_1003029_pt1 | contig 11662 bp, 17 predicted proteins | sample RiftiametaG_FD_189101 | JGI IMG/M metagenome (GOLD analysis project Ga0256845, IMG submission 189101) | Tube worm associated microbial communities from hydrothermal vent at the East Pacific Rise, Pacific Ocean - Riftia | ecosystem: Host-associated > Annelida > Integument > Unclassified ... | reverse complement strand
ACATATTCGAACTGAGTCACCTCTTGTTCTACTGCCAGAGTACAAAGTCTATCCGTTCTATCTTCTTCAGGTATTGTATTCAATCCCTTTCCTGACTTCACAACATCCACATAGAATTTTGACTTCCACTCCTGTGGAACACTCTTTAATGTTCTACCATCTTTCTTAACAGCTATATCACACATTGACTCTGTAATTCTATCTTCAGGAATTGACTCTAAAGAACTTGGGCTTTTCTGAAGGAATAACTCATATAGAGTATTTGTAACATATCTTTCAGGTACATCAAAGAAATAGTGCGAACCTTCTTTGGCTGCTTCTTCAAGTTTCTCCTGAATATTTTCAATTACTCCTGTAGTTATCAATGCTTCAGGAATAAGTTTAATCATTGCTGCACCTTTCCACGGGTTGCTTCTTGAGAAACTATCATTGCATGGAGAGTATCTAATAATCTTGCTTACACTAAGTGGGTTCTTAAGAATCTTTGGAATCAAATCCTTTGGCATTTTAATAAAAACACCTGCGTCTTCACTGAATGCTTTCCTGTAGCAAACATCAATAACATCCTTCGGAGTATCTTTTCTGAAATGAGGAAGTTTTCCTTTTTTCTTTAACTGAACAAATGCGCTCACAGAAATACCCCACTCATCCTGAATTTGACAGTCAGCGAAATCTCTTGTCTCAGACCCATAATCAGGTGACGCTTTTAAGAACATTGCAAACGTCCTGTGCTTTTCAGGAATATAAGTATAAGTTCTTGAATAAGGCTGATGCTTAAATGCTGCTTCACAGACTCTCTTTGTCATAAGTTTTCTTGGAACATATTCTAAGTTGCGACCCAGACCTACAAAATGTAAAGCATCCTGCTCATTCTTAAGTTCTGTTCCTGCTGTTTTTTCTTCTGAAATTGTCATAATATTTTTTTAGTTTTTATCTCTTAGGTGTATAGCGACCTGTTTTTAAAAAGTTACAAATTAGAATAAACGCAGCTGCGTCCCCAGTTTTGGAGTACCTTTACTTGGTGTGCCGAAAAGTATATCCAGTTCATCAAGAGGAAGTTCTAATTTAGGTTCTGAGTCATCCGACTTAAATGCTTCCCAAAAATTAAGGTTAGCCTGCACTGCTTTCTTTGAAGGTTTCTCTCTGTAGCCTCCGTGCTGTATTTTATGTTTCTTTGAATTTGGATGTCCCATGTGTATATAGCGACCCAGTTTCAAAAAGTTACAAACAAGCGAAAGGCCAGTGACAAAACTGGCCTTTCTGAGAAGAGATAATTCCGTCAGGATATTCCACCTTCAGGATAGACAACTAAAATTACATAGAATGTAATCTCGTTAGAATGTAGGTATCTTTCAGCCTACAATATCTTATGCGATTATAAATTTAGAATGTTCTATTTTTTATTAATTTTTTTCTTCAGAGTCAGAATCTGGACCCCTTCTTTCTTTAAGGATTACCTGAACTTCAGCAGCCTTTTCAAAATCATCTGCCTTCAATGCTTTTGCCAGGATGTTTTGTAACTGCTTGTCAGTCATGTCTTTAAGTTCTTTATTTTTCTTGCTGCCAGGAGCTCCACTCATTGCGTTCATAATCATCTCGCTCATTTTTCCGAGGTCGCCTGCTGCTGATGGATTAATTGGAGCGTTTTTGGTTTCTCCTGTCTCCAGGTCTGTTATGGTCATGGACGAACCAGGCATTATGTTCTGAAAGAAGTTAGCAAGATTTGGAGACGGCTGCCTTGTTCTCGCAATCTCCTGGTTTAATTTTGTGGTCTGCTCCAGGATGTCACCGAACAACATAATAGCTTTACCAATTGTTGCAGCAACAATTACAACCATCAGGAGAGTAATCCCCAGGGCTGCGGCAATGATTCCTTCGAACAAGAGACCTTGCGGCTCTGCCAGGTTGTCAATAATAAAATAGCTGCCTCCAACTGTAAGAGCCAGGCCTACCAGTATAGATAGGTATATGATAATTCCTTTGTGCATAAAAAAAGTCTTTGCACAAATATAGGCAAAGACTTTTATAAATAAAAATAATTCAGGTGTAGATTACTCGGATAGCTTTTCTATCTTCTCCTGCATCTCCTGTACATCCTCTTCCTCTTCTGGTAGGAATTCTATCTCATTCAGGTTCACCTGAAGTTCTTCAGCTGAAGAAATGATTTTGGATACATCCTGAGCATCTTCTACCTCTGGGTAGATATTTGTAACAGTTTCTATTAACTGTTGATTTTCTGTCTGGTAACAAAGGTCTACTATTTCTTCGAACAATTGTTTGGCTGTGTTTAGTTTCATTTTGAATGTTTTAATTTCTGATAAATATGAAATAAAAACGAAAAGCCCAGGAGTTGTAACTTTTTAAATCCGCAGCGCTATACTATTGTCCGACATTGAGATAGCAGTCGTAAGAGTAATCCACTCCTGCCCCAAACTTTTCTGAGCTATATGGACACAAAAAAAGGAGAACATTTCTGCTCTCCTTAATTCTTATTGTTTAATTATATCTTAAGCCTCAAGTAATTCAAGACCCATGTTGTAGGCAATTTGGTTTGCTTTGTTCTTTGCTCCGAACATTGTGCTCAATTCATTTGAACCTCTTGAGTTCATAACGTGAGTTGTATAGTGAGTAATTCCATTGAACAATCCCCAAGCGTTCTGTCCAAGCTCTGCCATCTCTGGGCGAATGCTTGCAAGAATCTCATCCATCTTGTTCAACTTCTGAGTAGACAACTCATTGTTTCTCTCCTTAATAGTCATTGCTCTTTCTTCAACAGTTAAGCCAACAAGACGAGCAAGACACTCTTGTACAATCTTTTCGTCAACCTTAACGTTTTGGAATTTCACAAAGTTCTCATACAAGTTCTTTTCGTAATCCTTGTACGTCTGAATATTTTTAATAATGTCTTCAACTCTTACCATGTTGTTAACAGTAAGTCTACTTTTAAAGTCCTTCACAATTGAAGAAAATTCGTTTGTACATCTCAAGTACTTATTAACGTGACCAATGAAGAAACTACGTCCTCCGTCAAATCCTACACCTAATGTAAGTTTACCAGTAATCTTTGAACCTGCAATCTCTAACGGCTCGCTAATTTGCATTTGACAAGTAACCACGGGCTTGTTAGCTCCCATTTGCCCGTCAACAGAATTGTCAGCCCAATCTTTAAACTCAAGACCAGTACCTCCAATGTTTTCTGCAACTTCATTTGCTGTGTCAGAAAACTGTTGAGTAGTCATTGGTGTGTAAGACTCTTTCATTACAGCAATGTTTGACCCGTTGTCATCACGAGTAATTTGCTTGTACCCTTTAATAGGGTTCCCGTTAATGTCAAGAATTCCTGTTTGCTTAATGTCCCAGTTGAATGCGTTATTTCCTTTTTTCATAATAATTGTTTTTTATTGGTTATGTTGATATAGCGAAAGAGATTTAAAAAGTTACAAAGCTAAATTATAAATCTATTTCTTTTCTCATTATCTTATACGTAAGGTGTCTTAAAATGTTTCACCTAAAACAATAAAATTTAGGCGATATGCTTTTAAATGTCTTTAAATTTGAGAAATTATAAATTTAGAATTCCCAAAAAGTTGTGGGTAGGGGCGGATTATCCTGGCGACTTCTGTTTCACTGTCGGGCTTCTATGTGTATAGCGTTGCTGATTTAAAAAGTTACAACAAAGCAAAAACCCCTCAGATTTCTCTGAAGGGTTCATTAATTATATTTGACTTATCTTAAGAAGCGTATGTCTTAAGGTTTGCTAACTTATTTTTAAGAATGTTCTTTCCTCTTCGAACTGACGTTTTAAGTGTAGAATTCATCTCCAATCCTAATTTGTCCGCAGTCTCTTTGTAAGACAATTCATCAATGTATCTACAAATCATCAAGTCTCTAATTTTTTCAGACTTAATCGAATAGACTGCATCATTTATTTGTTGCTTAACTTCTGACTGGACAATTAACTCTTGTGGGTTTGCAACTCCTGAATCAATTTGGAAATCCATTCCATCATTATCTTCTGAAGTTTTACCTTGAAGTGCGTCCAATGAAAGAACTTCAAACTTAGCTTTTCTTGAGTGGTCAATCAAAGTGTTTCTTGCAATTTTATACAACCATGTAGAAAAAGCAGCTGCTTTTGAGTTGTATGACGCAATGTTTTCATGTACCTTTTGGAAAGTAACCATAAGCAAGTCTTCTGCAATATCCGTATCTCTCATTCTTTTGAGGAAGTGAATACGAACTTGTTGGTTGTGTCTTGCGTACAACTTTCCGAACGCTTCATCTTTTGCTATCGCTGTAGCGTTTACGTCTTGTAGAACTGCAACATTAACTTTGTCTTTAACTGCTTGTTCTGAATCTTTTTTTATTGCTGTTTTCATATGTCTCTCTTCTTTATTGGTTCGTATTATTAAGTGTATAGCGAAAGAGATTTAAAAAGTTACAAAAAGTATTTCTTTTTCATCTTGCTCATCAATCTGGCAACCTCCACACAAATCTCTAAGTCGTCATCAAGTTTTTTGTAAATCAATCTAATCCCTTTATTGAACTCTTTCTTGAACACAGAGTAGTTGTCTTGGTTCTTGTAAGCCTTAGCAAACTGGAAGACAGTGTTCATAATCATTTCAGGCAAAGTAACATTCAACTTCAACACAGCCCATTCTTCTGTAGTGTAAAATTTCATCACCTCATCACATGAAGTAAACTCGTAGTGAATACAATCAAGCTGACCCATTCTGTTTTTGAAAGTTTCCATTGTTCTCTCACCAGTCTTTGGGTTGAAATCTAAATGAATTCGTGCATCCGCATCAAACAACATCCCAGACGGTCCTGAAAAAGAACCATCTTTATTCAGCTGACAAATAAGAATCACAATCCCCTGAGTCTCATCTTTCCACTTGTATAAAGAATCGAGTACGTGGTGGTGTGCATCTGTATCCCCCATACCTTTCGCCTTGAGTTGTTTCACTGCGTGTTGTAAAGAATCTACCATAACAAACAAAGGCTTGTCATCATAAAGGAATTTCATGAACGCATCAAAGTCTTCGTAATCTTCTTCATCAGTAATGAAAGCCATCCCGTGGTCAATCTTAATTCGACCTGTCTGTCTCTTAACTGAGGAAGCCAAGCTTTCAAGTGCGTGGAAATTTGTTGGCTCATGAATCAGCTTCTGTAATAACTTACAAAGTGTTGTCTTACCTGCACCTGAAGTTCCTGTCATAAGAATTAGGTTTCCCAGTTCAAAGCCTCCATTGTTAGAAAGAAAAGTATCAAGCGTCTTAATACCCGACTTAATAGACGGCTTATCAATTACTATTACTTCATCATATGTTCTTTTCTTTCTTGACATTAGTTTAACTTTGCTATATTGTTGACTGGTAAAATATCTGTGAATGCTACATGAGCCATTGCTTCCTCAGCTAACATTGTTGTAACCAACTTGTCACATACTGTGAACGTAGAGAAGAATGCATCATCAGTCATCATATCTCGGAGCATATCATACTCTCCTCGACTAACTACCATCTTTTTCTTACTGAAATCTCTCTTTTTCATGACTGTTAAATGCTTTTGGAGTTGGATTCACTTTCGGTGCAGGCACTGTCCATGGGTCGTTCTCTCTTGGTTTTGGCTTCGGAGATTCTCTCTTCGGCTTTGGTTTTGTAATTGGGGCAGGTAACACCTGCGGTTCAGTCATCTGTTTCATCTCTATCCTTATTATACGATTTTAAATTGATTAAGTTTCATTTTTCCTTGAGTTTTTGAATCTATACATGCCCTGAGGACTTCTGTGAGTTCCTGGTAGGACAGCTGTGTTAGATTCGCAATCACCGCAGGTACATCCTGGGTGGCCACATCTGCGGCCTCGATTAACTTAATCCATATGGTTGGAGACATTAGGTAATGCCAAATCTCATTTTCATAAGCATCGGCCTTAGCGTAATAGTACTCCAGCTCCTCTGCAGAGAAGTCCTTGGGTATACCTCTGGATATTAAATAATCCATGGCACCCTTGGTCAGCTCGTGGAGCAGCACTGGGAAATTAACAGCATGACAATGAACGTTGCACTCTGGTTTACCCTCCTCTTCGAACTCCAGCTTATTAAATCCTAATGTGGCTCCAACGTTTTGTTGAAATGAATCAGGGTCTGTCTGCCAAGTGAGCCAGCTAATTGCAGCTGTATACTCATCGTAGAGTGTCATCAAGAAATCATCAACATTGTCGATTTTCTCTTTGATAATATAGTGAGCTGACTTCCAAATATGCATTGCACTTCCGTGGACAAGACCATTGAGTATTGTTCTCTTCTGGATTTCATCCCACATCCTTTTCTTCTTATCCTCATCGAGGGAGAGAAAGGGTTCTGGAGAATCTTCCTGGTCTGTATCCAAATCCATTTCATCTGTTATATTAGGGAGAAGATTAATATGTTCAGGGATGTCGAACAGGGAGCGGATTGTATCCACTGCTATATCCTGGAGGACTACCTGATTCTTCATCTCCTTAAGGAACATCGAATCGGATGTTGGCTGCATGCGCATCTGGGTCATCACCACAGCTTGTTGTGTGGGGAGAGCCTGCTCAGCGGGTAAACGTCTTTCAAATAACTCTAAACATCTTTTGTATTCTTCTGATGCTAATAACTCTGGCCTGTAGTGGTAGAGTCTGTTGGCATCAAGTGAAAACAACTTCGAATCCACCCGTCTGATGGTATCGTTGTGAGGGAGATGTTTCAGCCCTTTTATTTCTTTTGAGAATTTCTTCTCTCGTATTGAATCTAACTTTGGTTTTTTCGGTGCTCTCATGCACCAAAGGTACTAAATATTTTCTTTTTAGGCGAATTCTAAGTTTATAATTTGTGTGCTCCGTCTGGTGCAGCATACTCTGCGTCATTCTCGCTGAAACTTTCGCTGCCTGCGTCATCAATAGCAAGAGCAATTGCTTCTTGCTCGCTGCACGCCTGAACTGTTATGTTTCTGCTGCCCCATCCTGTTCTACATACAGGGACATTCCATTCTACAGGCTCAAGAGAGACTATTGTGTATCCATTATCTCGTGCCCACATCTCAGCGTCAGCAGTTGAGTCGAAGTCATCTTCTACAATCTCATCACCTGACATTAGTTTCCAAGCAGCTCCTTTATCATCATCGTATGACTGGACATTAACTTCTTTGGAATCAGTTTCTCCAGTGTATCCACACTCTGGGCAAGTTCCGTCTTCAGCTCCTCCACAATTCTCATATGACACTCCCATGTTAAAACCACAGTTGTTACATAAATTTACTTCAGTAGTACAATGCTCTGCCATATCCGAATTTGCATCTTTCTTCTCTACTGGGCAATCATGGTCACCATATTTACAAGCGTCTTTACTACAGTGTTCTTTATGAACTCGCTCATCTCTTAATTTCTTTACTTGCTCAATAACCTTTTGGTTGTCCAAGCTTTGTTCAATTGTCCAAGACTCCATTTCTTTGAATGTATCAAATGACATTACATCATATGCTTCTCCAATCTCTGGGTGTTCTTCAAACAATTTGTTTGCAGTATCCCACGCCTCATCTAATGAAGTTTCAGGGAGAACTTGAATTACTTGAAATAAAAAATCACTACAAAATATTACTTGAATCTTTTTCATCTTATTTCTTTTTAAATGTTTGTTAATATATCAACTAATTCTGCAAAATCATCCAACTCTAAGTTAGAGAATGAATATTCATATCCGAATTTATCATACATTAAATTTTCACCAATGTATCTAATTTCTGAATTAGAACAGCTATGGTCTAAAGCTTGTGAATCTAAGTCAATAACCTTTGTTGTTCTAAAACCTTCAATTGAACCTTTTAGTTCCACCATCTCATTAGTCTTTTCAACTAATTTTTTTCTAAGTTCATCTGCTAATTCTGAGTACATAATTTATTTTTTAGGCGTGTACAACATTGCACGTTTCTTTTCAGTATATTCTTCAGTCTTCTTGAAACCAAATTTCTCATACCACTTAGGGAGACTGCGTACTGGAATCTTATTCTTTTTTGGTTGACCCATTGCTACAACTGGGTGGGACATTCCCATAAAATTACCACTTGTAACTACACTCACCTCAAGGGAGACCTGAGTATTCGTTTCATCAGCGAACTGAGTTATATAACCCATCATTCTTGAGCCTCTTCCTTGTTTTCTATTATCTGAAGAAACAGCAATACACTCAAGGTGCATTTTGTCTTCCTGAATCTTAAGCCAAATCTGACCATCATTCATCATAATCCACCAATCTCCTTTCATTGACATTACATATGCTCCAGCATCTGCCCAAGCCTGTAGGTAATCATTGTCAATCTTTGTAACAATGTTACACATTTGCTTTGTTTCTGTTTCGAATTCTGGGTTTATATCAAATGTCTTCATGTGTATATAGCGATAGTGATTTAAAAAGTTACAACTTGGTGCTCCTACTCGGACTCGAACCGAGGACACAGGCTTTTAGAGAGCCTTGCTCTAACCAACTGAGGCATATAGGAGCAAAAGGGAGAGGCGTGAACCTCTCCCAGAATTATTATTTCAACAACTTGGCAATGTCTTCGGGAGACGCTTTGCTTTTAAGTTTGTTTACAATTGCTTTAAGCGTTGCTGCTTTTGCACTTGTAGGGTCAGCAAGTTCAATTGCTGCTTCCAACTTGGCAACATCTGCCGAAACTTTTGAAGTCTTGGCGTTTGCAGACGTAGCTTTCTTTTTCTTTGGCTCTTTATCTCCATCAGTTGAAGGCTCTGCTTGAGCGTTCGCAATAGCATCTTTTGCTAATTGAACTTGTTCGTCTGCATCTTTGGTGGTTCTTTGAATTTCATTTACAAGTGCAACTGAAATCAACCCATCTTCAAGCATCTTTTGAATTGCTGTTGGAGCTTTTGTTACAGCAATAATGTTATACACTTGGGCTTGAGAAATACCAACGTTATCTCCAATTTCTTTTGGCTTCATCCCCATTGCTTTAAGTCGTGCAAAACCAGTAGCCATCTCTGCTGCTGTAAGTTTCTTTGCACCCTCTCCATCAAGCAAGCTAATTAAAAGGCGACTTTGTTCATCTCCGCTACCTTTCATTACATTTACATACTCAATGTTAGCACCATACTTTTTGTTGGCAAGTGTAATAGCTGCCAATCTACGGTGTCCTGCTGTAAGAATAAACTTATCCTCTCCACGAACTGGGGCAGCAATTATTGGTACTTGTTGACCAAGTTTTGCAATTGACTTTGCAAGCCCATCAATATCTCCAAGGTCGGTTCTAATGTTAAAACCTTTCTCAACAATTATTGCTGAAATTAATACTTTGAAGAAATCATTTTTTTTAATCGTTTTCATATAATGTTTTTTATTGGTTCAAGTATATAGCGAATTGAATTTAAAAAGTTACAAAAGGACTTAAACCTTTACTCCTATTAACTTTAAGTATTCTAAATTTAGAATGGTGTCTCCATCTCTTAATCTTTTTATCACATGACCTTGAAGCATCATTGCTACAGCTTCTTTTTCATATTTTTTAAGCATTGAAGTAATTGACCCTGCTTTAAAAGAAACAATTGAATATCCGCTTTCAACTTCAATAAGAATTCCTTTCTTAGAATCTCTCTTTAATTGTTTTTGAAAACTGTGGTCTGAAACTAATGCTCCAACTACACATTCAAGTGTATCACGAGTCTTGTAAGTGCGTCCTCCACCCATTTCTGTTTCATGTTCAGGGAAACCTTTCAATTTCTCTTCTAATTCGGCTTCAATTTCTCTTGCCGCTTTATAGTCTTGGTTAATTGGCGTGAACTCATAACAGCCTCCATGTGCGCTGTCATAAACGTGAAGAACAGGTTTGCCGTTAACACAAACGTCTGCATCAAATCCCTCCATGCCATCATGTCCTGGGAATGTTTTTAACTTCTTTAATGTAATCTTTAATTCTGAGGCTGTTGCCAATGTGTTTTTAATACTCATGTTGTTATATTTTTTATGTTACAACCATATAGCGACACGGATTTAAAAAGTTACAACTCGTTTGAACTCGTTGGCTCTCAATGAGCACAAAGGGAGAGTTTTAATGTCTGCTTCTCATTTCAGCTATTTTCTTTTTAACCTCAAGGGAGAACTCAACAGCCTCTTTGTTGTCTGGGTTAATAAACGCCTCAAACAATCTTTCAATATTGTTTGCCCCTGCGCCTCCAATTTCTACATCCAACCATAGACAGAATTCAAAAATAGTATCTGCTTCATTAACATACAAACTCTCTTCGATATACGAATACGCCTCTTCAAAAGTTCCTGTCATCTTTGCACCCATTAATAAAAGGGTTACGTTTCTGGTTCCAAGTTTTTTCATGTCTTATAAGTTTAAGTATGAATTTAAGGGAGAAATTGTGTATTTACCATTTGGGGAGACACATCTTTTTACTCCAATTTCAAGACCACATAAATTAGAGTCTTCTAATTTTTTTTGGTTGTGTGGTTTTTTTGTTTGGACTTGAACGTCCATTGAATTCTTTGCTGTAAAAAACACAGCTCCAGTATTCATATTTATTACTTCTATTGTCATATTGTTATAGCGAAATAGATTTAAAAAGTTACAAATTAGGGAGAGTATCTTATTCTAAGAAGTGAAGTTTATTTTGCATTCCTGCTAATTTTTTAATTCCCATTAATGCAGGTGAAATATCTACAGTTGCAAATTCAATTTTACTAATGTCTTCAAGTGAGACTTCTAAGTATTCACCTCCATCAATTACAAGTGAAATTGAATTATCACGCCCATTTGTTCTAATGTTTTGAGGGAACACAACCCTGTCTTTTATTTTAATGCATTCTCCAAGGAATTCATATAAAGGTAGAACGCTCATGTCTATTGTATGAGTAATTCTATTTTTATAAAAGTTTGTTTTTATGTTTGAAAACTTTCCTACATTATATTTTGCTATTGTTCTGGTATGAACATTAAGCAATACGTCATTTAGAGTAAAGTTTTCTGGCAAATATGGGTGTCTTAAAGGCTGTTCATTAACATAAATTTCAAGTTTGCTGTCATATTGCAAAACATTAATTGTAACATTGTTTAAAACAAATGTGGTAATTTTTGAATTCTTATGAGCATATATTCTTTTGCGTTGACGCTTAATTTGGTATTCAACTTCTTTGTCAATTGCTTTTTTAATGTATTCAATACCTTTTACAATATCACTTTTAGTTCTATGAACATATCTACCTGCTTGAATTGAAATGTTTTTACAACCCATATATACTTTTGCATAACTTTCAGTTGTTATATAATAAAAGTCACCACTTAATGTGACTCCATTATGGTCGCAAATATTATGAGTTACAGGCTTAATATCTAACAATATTTTTGTTCCTTTATAAGTCTCAACAACTTCTCTTTTTGTTCCTAAACTATCTGTTACTGTCTTCATAATATCTTTTTTGTTGGTTACAACTATATAGCGACTGTAATTTAAAAAGTTACAATTAGTTTCTAAAGTGTCTCATGAAGTCGTGCTTATAAAGTTCAATTTCACGTTCGTCCATATGAAGTGAGGCGTATGTAAGAGCGTCCTCCATTGTATCCTGCCCTCTTAATCTATAAGTCTTACCACTTTTAAAGTGGAGGCAATTCATTTCAGGAGCGTAGGCGT
>Ga0256845_1003028_pt1 | contig 11662 bp, 10 predicted proteins | sample RiftiametaG_FD_189101 | JGI IMG/M metagenome (GOLD analysis project Ga0256845, IMG submission 189101) | Tube worm associated microbial communities from hydrothermal vent at the East Pacific Rise, Pacific Ocean - Riftia | ecosystem: Host-associated > Annelida > Integument > Unclassified ... | reverse complement strand
AACTGGTGTGAGCCCACAACGAGGCCGCGCTGGACACTTCACGAACGAGAACTCCGTGAGCGAGCCATCGCGCGGCACTCGCGCCCTCCCTCCACCTCCTGGGCCGCAGCGAGTCCGTCTCTCGCCGGAATTTCCAGTTGAAACTTCTTAAGCGCGCTCTAATTTCCCGTGCGTTGTTCCGCTCGGCTTCTGTTTGCCGCGATCGACCGAATTTCTCACGAGCACCATGCGACAAAAACTGAGCTCCCGCCTCGAATAGATATGAGCGAGGTTGCGAGCAACGGCGCTGCCCTCGAATTCTCGCGGAAAGAACGACGACCGTGCGTATACCCCGACAGCGCCTCCCTGCTCTCTCTCTTGCCGGATCAATGGAGCCCGAAGTACAGTCAGCGCACTGGAGGTATTGGGGTAATGAGCCGAAAACGAGGGAGTTCATTGGTTGCGGCTGCGTTTGGTCTCATCGTGTGGGCATGTAATGGCGGTAGCAGTGAGAGCGGAACGGGCACAGAAACGGGGCCGGGGCAACCCTCGACGGAGTCCGACAGCGATGGGGGCAGCAGCGGAGGAGCGACCTCAGGTGGCGTTAGCGAGACCGCGACCGATTCCGGCGGTGGCTCGGTGTCGACAGGAGGCAGTAGCGTAGGTGGCGAGAGCGAGAGCGAGAGCGGCGTAGGTGGCCTCGATATGGGAGGAGGGAGCGAGAGCGATACTGCGGGTCAGGATCCTGTTTGTGGCAATGGAGTTGTCGAGGCTGATGAGTTGTGCGACGACGGCAATTCGTCGGATGAGGATGATTGCACGATTCTCTGCGCTCCCCCTGCCTGTGACGATGGGATTATCAGCGGTGACGAGTCGGGGATCGACTGTGGGGGGAGCTGTCCCGGTTGTGATCCTGGCGATAGCTGCCACTCGGACGAGGATTGTCTGACCAGCGGTTGCTCGGACACTAAGTGCAGGTACCCAGTAAGTTGTGTTGATGTTCTCGAGCAAGATCCCGACGCGCCAGACGGCGAGTACACGGTGGATCCCGACGGGGAGGGTGGCGAAGAGCCCTTCGACCTGTCATGCGACATGACAACCGATGGTGGTGGCTGGATTCGGCTCTCGCTCAACCACAGCCAGAACCTCATTGTCGCGGAGAATAAGGAGACAAATCCGTGGCATAAGTGTGCTGATGACTCCGCGAAACACTTCGACTGGATCGTCGAGGCGGACGTCGATGCCGACTACAGTCCGGGAAAATTCTCTTTTAATAAAGAGGACCTCGAGTACAAAAATCCAGAGTCGATGGTGGTATATTCGCCGGCTCAGTTGGATCTGATTCGTGGGCTGATCACTGAGATGCACGCTTCAACTCGGATGGTCGCGGTCATCTCTGACGACGATAATGGCGGATGGGACGATGGCGGCGTGAATGGCCATGAAGTTTACATCCTCGGTGTGGCCGATAATTGGGTGCTTCTCACGCCCAAGGACAATGGCGAGTGTGGCTTCTCTGTTGGCTGGCCACAGCCGAATAGTCAATCGGCATACTATAGATGGAACCACTCCGCGGCGGAGTCGGTGGTCGATGGTCAGACAGCCGCGATCGACGATGACCTGGGCGGGCTCGCTCCTGGAGATTTGCTCCCCTACAAGGTCGAACTCGATGTCGAATCAGGTGGCGGTGTCGCGTTTGGCTGGGAAAAGCAAGTTTTCCTGGTCCGTTAGGGGTCCGTTAGGGGCTTGGAGGCGGTCCTGCGGATCCCAGGTTAGATTACCCGGAATGTGGTCCTTCTCGCAGTTTCTCTACGGCGACGACAATGTGACCGTCCTTGGTCAGCAGAGTGCGGGCACAAATGGAAGCATCACGCAGGTGAAGCTTCCCGGCGGATTTACGATGCTCTTTACCGGCATGCAGCTCTTGAACCCCGACGGCACGACGTTGCACGGTGTGGGTATTCCTCTCGATATCGAGGTCAAGCCGACGGCTGCGGACTTCGGTGCTGGGATCGATCCAGAGCTAAAGCAAGAGATCATTGCGCTCGGAGGTTAACTCCCTAGCGCTGGACGCGAAGGTCTTGCCGGTTTTGATGGGCGGCGAGGCCGAGGTCGCAGAGGCCGGTGATGAGTTCGCGGTAGGGCACACCTACGTGCTCGATCAGCTTGGGATACATCGAGATGCTGGTGAAGCCGGGCATCGTGTTGATCTCGTTGAGGTAGGGCTTGCCCGTGTATTTGTCGACGAAGATGTCGATCCTCGCCAGGCCCTTGCAGCCCGCTGCACGAAATGCCCGAAGAGACAGATCACGCAGGCGATCACGCAATGTCGCGGGCAGCTCTGCGGGGATCTGTAGCGTTGCCGAGTTGCTGAGGTATTTTGTCTCGTAGTCGTACCAGGTACCCGTTGGCACTCGGATTTCGCCGGGTTCGGAGACGATCGTTGCCGCCCCGCCATCGCCGTACACCGCGAGTTCGATCTCCCGGCAGTCGAGGCCCTTTTCGACGATGATTTTTGGATCGTAACGGGCAGCCAGTTTGAGCGCCGGCAGCAGCTCGTCCGCACTCGCGACCCGGGTGATGCCGATCGAAGAGCCCTGATTGGCCGGCTTGACGAAGCAGGGGAAGCCGAGCCGGGTGCGAACGGCCTTGGCTATTGCCCGTGCTTTTAGAGGCTCAGCGAGTTCGGGGCCAAAAACCTCGATCCAGGGCACCACCGGGATCGTCGGCTCTTGGGCGCAGAGGAAGCGCTTGAGCACCGCCTTGTCCATGCAGAGCGCCGATGCCAGCACGCCCGAGCCGACGTAGGGCATGCCGAGCACCTCGAGCAGGCCCTGGAAGGTGCCGTCTTCGCCGTAGGGTCCGTGCAGTACGGGCAGCACCAAGTCGGCGCCCAAGCTCCGCAGGTCGTGCACGATTTCGCCGTTGGCGATCACGTCGGCGAGCGTCGCCTCTGCCAAACCCGTGCACCATGTGCCATCGCGACGGATTCCGAGGAGGATCGGCGCGAAGCGGTCGCGGTCGAGGGCCGCGCGGACGCTCTGCGCCGATCGCAGGGAGATTTCATGCTCGGAGGAGCGACCTCCGAAGACCAGGAGGAGGCGTGTGCGGGCGGACATGGTCGACCATACCTACCATTGGCCGCGGGGCGTGGCGATCGATCTGCGAGTGGCGTCCTCAGTGACGAAGCGCAGCGGGGCGACGCGTTTGCAGCGATCTTGCCCAAGCCGAGCTTGCAGTCGGCGGAGTGGAGGATTAATCCCTCTACGCGGATATCGACGGAGAGATCCTTCGCCCGCCCACCGATGTTCGCTGTCCGCATGCACAGCACTCGCAGGTCAGCTGGCCGACGGCCCCTTCGCCGATGGCGGGTGGTTTTGCGGCGATGATTTTAGCCTCGCGGATCTCGAGTGGGGCGTTGGGTTCTTTAGCCTCCGCTGGATCTGTCTTGGGCCGCGGCTTTGGGGGAGCCGTCCTGCGGTCGCCCGCTACGCGGAGCGTCTCTTCTTCGCCGGCGCGGGCTTTCGGTCCGGCGTTCTCGAGTGGAGCCGACCGGTGCGTGATGTTGCTTGGCCGATGCTGGTGACGCGCCTACGGCGATTTTTGTCCGCGGTTGAACTTATGGTCATTTCGATCGCTGGTTTTCGTAGCGGTCGACCGGGCGTAAAATGTGCATATATTTGTTATGTTCGCGCTCTTGCTGGAGCAGTATCGCGCAGGCAGACTCGGGGGAGCAAGGTGTACCTCCGCCACCCAGCCCTACATCCGCACAATTGTGCCCACATTACGGTCTTGATGAAAGTGACCCCGTCCCGCGAGCCGGAGCGCGGCGACGGCGTTTGAGCGCCGACAAATCCGTTAAATAGGCGCAGGAACAGCTCTCCGTCGGTTCTCCGTGACTTTTCGCAGCTCCCCGTCAATACTGAAAATCTTCGCGATGGGGTTGGAGCTTCCTTCATTCCTCGGCGTGGACCTGTGTTGAGAGGGCGAGCGATGATGCGATTCAATATTTTCTATGGTGCGACAATATCACTTCTTTGTGTAGGCCTGACAGTTTGCAGTGGCGATGACACCGCAGTTGGGACCGAAACCGACACCGATTCTGGAACAATGGGCACGACCGACGGCAGCACGACCAACGGCAGCACGACCAACGGGACAACGACGATGCCCGAGACCACCGGCACCCAAGCTGAGTGCGGTGACGGCACTGTCGACCCTGGCGAGGTGTGTGATGATGGCAACGCCGACGATACCGATGCCTGTCTCGCCACCTGCGTTGCCGCGTCCTGCGGTGATGGCTACGTGCAGGAGGGCGTCGAAGCCTGTGATGATGGCAACGCCGACGATGCCGACACGTGTACGAATGCCTGTGTGCTCGCGAGCTGTGGCGATGGAATCATGCAGGAGGGCGAGGAGTGCGACGACGGGAATGCCGACGATACGGACGCCTGCCCCTCTAGCTGTCTCAATGCGAGCTGTGGCGACGGCAACGTGCAAGCTGGTATGGAGGAGTGCGACGACGCCAATGCCGACGATACGGACGCCTGCCTCACGAGTTGCGTCGCTGCGAGCTGCGGCGATGGACTCGTGCAAGAGGGCGTCGAGGCCTGTGATGATGCCAATGATGTCGACGACGACGAATGTACAAATTCTTGCGCCCTTCCCGGATGCGGCGACGGGATCATCCAGGTCGGCGAGGAGTGCGATGATGCCAATGACATCGACACCGACGAATGCCTGTCGACCTGCCTCCTTCCCAGCTGCGGTGACGGATTTGTGCAAGAGGGCATCGAGGAGTGCGATGATGAGAATGATGTCGAGACCGACGAGTGCCTCAATTCATGTCTCCTCGCGAGTTGTGGCGACGGCATTGTCCAGGAGGGTATCGAGGAGTGCGATGACGCCAATGATATCGATACCGACGAGTGTTTGCCGACCTGCGTCGCCGCGAGCTGTGGCGATGGCTTTGTGCAGGAGGGCATCGAGGCCTGCGATGACGGCAATAAAGACAACCTCGACGGCTGCCTTAACTCCTGCCAGTTGCCGATCAGTTGCAAGCAGATCAAGGCCGCTGATGATACTGCTGCCGACGGCGTCTACCCCTTAGACGTCGGCAATGGTACCTTCGACGCGTACTGCGACATGACAACCGACGAGGGCGGCTGGACTCTGGTGGCGCGCTTTGCCAATACCGACACCAAGAATTGGATGCAGTCCTCGGGCGCTTGGTGGTACGTGCAGACCGATCCGGTCGGCATGCCGACCAGTCGCAGCGAGAACGCCGATGCCTACGCACCCGCGTTTCACCAGGTCAAGGGCGACGAACTCAAGATCTCGCGGAGCGACAACGCCGATGACGCCCACCTGCTGATGACCAACATGACCTGCCTGGGCGACAAGACGTTCCGCGAGCACATCACCGGTTACGGTGACTTCCAAAACGACGTGGTCTGGGGGACCGACAACGTCAAAGGCACCTGCGCTGGCACACTCGGCAACAATTGGAATGGGACGATGGGCTTCGCAGAGGCCCAGTGCACTGGCCAGATCGGGGCTGCTAACTCGATCTCGTTTTGGGCCGACTGGAGTCAGGGCGACGGCTCGGTCATGATGATCGGCGGTGGCGGTAACAACTGCAACCGTGCAGACCATGGAATCGGCGTCACCGAAGCCAACAGCGCCAGCTTTAGCGACTCCTTTGGCAAGGATGACTTCGGCAACAACGGCCAGGATTACAATACCGGCTACGCTCTGAACCTCTTTGTCCGCTAGCCGCGACTCGACTCGAACTCACGAGAGCCCGCCGTCCACTGTGACGGCGGGCTCTGTGTTTGCTTGTTCTCCGACTCGCCGAGTCGGTTATTTTTGCTGGCTGCCGCCACAGACATGGCATCCGTAGCAGACTGTTCCTCCGGGCGTGCAAACACACATCGAGCAGCAGAGGGAGAGTAGTGTCTCTGGATCCGCGTCGGCGCCTGACGAGAGGTTCATCGGCCCAGAGAATGACGCATCAACATCAACATCAACATCAAGATCGTCTGCATCGACAAGCATCTCCTCACCATCCGCATCGATGATGCTGATTCCCTCGTCTGTCTGCTGGAGCTGAACGTCGTAGAGCTCCAGTGGGGTCTCCTCTGAGTCGCAGGCGGTGAGGCCCATCGCGAAGACCAGGGCGGAGATCAATCGTGTGATTTTATTCGACATAGTACGTGCGTCTTTCGAGTGCTTGGTGTTGGTAGGGGACCTTGATGTCGGTCCTGCGACAAAGGACCGAGCCAGGTCCTTTACTTGGTATTCCCAACACGGCGTCGACTCTTACAGACGCAACAAAATAAAATTGAGGGCCGCAGATGGCTCCTCGTGTTCGGCCTGGTACTACGCAGGCTAGGCCCTCACGGGCGGGGGTGCAGACGATCGTTCGCCGCCCGGAACACCGGAACGACTTTACCGATCGCCGGGGCTTCTTGCAGGTCGGGGCTGACCGTAAAAACACCGGACAGAAGACGCAGAAATCCCACCAAAAGGAGCGTCGATGCGCTCCCTCGGCGGATTGTCGGTGCGAGGTGCAGGGCTTTTGGCCGAGCTACTTGCTGCTCTTGGCCTTGCCCTTGGCGCCCTGACGCGTTGCGTGGGCCTCGGCTGCTTGCCGCTTGAGGCGGAGCTTGTGCTTAATCTGGCGGCGGCGGCGGTTCATCTTCGGTGTGCGGCGGTTGTCGTCGTATCCCATAGCTGCTTCTCAGTGTTGTTGACTTGGCCCGGCTCGGAGCTGGGGCGCGAGGATGAACGACTCTGCCGAGCGGGTCAAGCCCGTAAGAAGACCGATGAGGTCGATGCGTGTGTGCCCGCCGTCGACAGTCCTTGCTATCATCCGCGCCGCCATGCTCGACATCAAGCTTCTGCGTGAGCGTCCGGCGGATCTCGCCGCGAACCTCGAGGACCGCAAGGTCTGGATCTTTGACGATCTCTCCTTTGAGGTCGAGGGCTGGGCGCTGTCAACGATCGAGCGCTTGGCCGCGCTCGATCAGACCTTTCTAGGGCTCCTGCGCGAGCAGGAGGAGGTCCGTCGCCAACAAAACGAGACCAGCTCGGCGATGAAAAAGGTGGGCAAGTTGCCCAAGGCGGAGCAGGGCGCCGCTCGGGGGCCGCTGATCGAGGCCGGTCGGCGCCTGCGCGAGCGCGAGCAGGAGCTCTCGGAGTCGGCTGGGGCGGCGCTTGTTGCCCGCGACGAGGCCTGGGCTCGTGTCCCCAACATCACTCACGACGCGGTCCCGCGCGGCATCGATGATCACCGCGAACTCAGCCGTTGGGGCGAACCCCGCGACTTTGCAGCGGAGGGTTTTAACGGGCCGCCGCGAGATCACCTGACGATCGCCGAGTCCCTCGATCTCGTCGATTTTGCGAGCGGGGCCAAGGTCGCCGGGCAAAAATTTTACTACCTCAAGAACGACGCGGTGCTCCTGGATCTCGCGCTCCAGCACTTCGCGTTGGCGACCGCCCGGCATCACGGCTTTATCCTGCACACGACCCCGGATCTGGCGCGCGTCGAGATCCTCCAGGGGCTCGGCTTTAACCCGCGCGGCGAATCGACCCAGGTCTACTCGGTCGCCGACTCCGATCTCTGCTTGGTCGGCACCGCCGAAATCACCCTTGGGGGCATGTTCGCCGACACGATCCTCGACATCGAGCGTCTGCCGTTGCTGGTCGCCGGCCTCTCGCATTGCTTTCGCACCGAGGCGGGCTCGGCCGGGCAGGAATCCCGCGGTCTCTACCGCGTGCACCAGTTTACCAAGGTCGAACTCTTCGCGTTTACGGCTGCGGATGACCAGGAGAGCGGAGCGATGCACCGGCGCATGCTGGCGATCGAAGAGAGCATCTTTCAGGCGCTCAAGATCCCCTACAAGGTCCTTGATATCGCCAGCAATGACCTCGGCGGTCCCGCCTATCGCAAGTTCGATATCGAGGCCTGGATGCCGGGGCGCGGCGATTACGGCGAAGTCACGAGTACCAGCGATTGCCGCGACTACCAGGCGCGTCGCTTGAAGATCCGCTATCGCCCAGCCAGCGAGGGCAAGGGCAAGGCCAAGCCAAAGTATGTGCATATGCTAAATGGCACGGCGATCGCGACCGCGCGGGCGTTGGTCGCGATTCTCGAAAATTACCAGCAGGCGGATGGCTCGGTGTTGGTGCCCGAGGTCTTGCGGCCCTGGGTGGGCGCCGATCGAATCGCGCCGATCGAAGCGCGCTGACGGTCTCGCATTGTCGATGCCGGGCCCCTGGGCCGGCCTAAAACCATGTATTCCGTGGTTTTAGGGCGAGTCCCGTCGCGTACCATCAGAGCATGTCGGACACTGAGAACGAGACGAAGTGGGAGTGGAGCTACAGCCGGTGGGTCGGTGTGATGTACGGGCCTGTGCCGGTGGGCGTGATCGTTGTTGTGATCGGCTATGGGGGCTATCTGGCCTTTGCACAATAAAGACCGTCGCCGGCATGTGCAGCGACGGGTTTGGCGGGTTAGCGGGCTAACGAGGGGCGCTTTTGGCCTTGCCCAGGCGGGCGAGGCGACCCGAGCGGATCCCCGTGAGCTCGCCGTGTTCGGCGATCACCTGGCCGTGCACGAGCGTGGCTCGATAGCCGTCAACGTCCTGCAGCAGGCGTTGGCCGCCCGCCGGTAGATCGTGCACGAGGCGCGGGCGATAGAGCCGCAGCTTGTCCAGATCAAAGACGTTGATGTCCGCTCGCTTACCGACGACCAGCTCGCCGCGATCAGCGAAGCCGATGTAACGGGCGGTGTCGCGGGTCATCATTTGGACCACCCGCTCCACCGGAATGTGGCCCTTTTTGCGGTCACGGGCCCAGTGCAGAAGCATGTAGGTCGGGAAGGACGCGTCGCAGACAGTGCCGACATGGGCACCGCCGTCGGAGAGCCCAGGCAGGGCTTGGGGGTGCGAGAGCATGGTCTCGACGGTATCCAGGTTCATCGATCCGTAGTTGAAGATCGGGAAGTAGAGGAGCTGCTTGCCCTCGTCCTCGAGCATGCCGTCGTACATCGCCTCGATGGGTTTGATGCCGCGGCGCTGGGCTTCGACGAAGAGCGACTCCTCGGGGGCGGGCTCGTAATTCGGGTTCTCGCCGAGGCGAAAGAGGCGCATCGAGATCCGGTCGAGCTGCGAAAGCAGGCGATCGGCGAGTGGCGGGATCGAGGAGCCGTCGCCCGCGAGCTTTTCGGATTTCTCTTGCAGGATTGTCCGACGAAACTCGGGGTCGCGCATCGTCCGGACACGCTCGGCGAGCGGCAGGTGGGCGATCTTTTTGTAGCTGGGGAAGCCGATGAAGGGGTGGAAGGTCGCCTCTAGGCCGAGCATGATGCCGATCCCGCGGGCGGCGACCTGGACCCGGATATCCAGGCCCTTGGCCTTGGCGGCCTCGACCCGGGTGAGGATGCGTCGCCACTGCTCGGGATCGGCGTCGCGTTGGAGGAGCGAGATCGAGGCTCGGTGCCCGTCACCAGCGGCGACCATCGCCTCGATCGCGTCGAACTCCGGGTCAAATCGATCGGCGGAGATCGGCATGTCGAAGTCACTCACGGCCTGGAGAACTCCGTGATCCAGACCGTGGAAGGCGCGGGCGATGCCCTCGAGTTCGCGGATCGTCGCCTCGCTTGCCGGTGTCGCGGCGCCGCTCTTGGCCCGGTGATTGTCGGTGCGTCCGGTCGAAAATCCGACCGCACCTGCCTCTAAGGCCCGACGCGTTTCGGCTCGCATCGCCGCGATGTCGTCGTCGGTCGACTCTTCGTGGGCGAGTGCTCGCTCTCCCATCACGTAGACGCGGAGGGCGTCGTGCGGCATCTGTACGGCGAAGTCGATCGCGTGCGGGAAGGAGTCGATCGAATCCATGTACTGCTCGAAGGATTCCCAGCCCCACTTGATGCCCTCGGCGAGCGCGGCCCCGGGGATGTCTTCGACGCCCTCCATGAGCTCGATCAGCGTCATGCGATCCTTGGCTCGGGCCGGCGCAAAGCCGACGCCGCAGCTGCCCATGACAGCGGTCGTGACCCCGTGCATCGACGAGGGCATGAGGTCTGGATCCCAGGTGACCTGGCCGTCGTAGTGAGTGTGAATGTCGACAAAGCCGGGGCTGACCAGCGCTCCTTCGGCGTCGATGGTTCGCTTGGCGGAGCCCTGCACGTCGCCCACGGCGGCGATCCTTCCGTCGACGATCGCGACGTCGCCTCGATAGGGTTTGTGGCCGCTGCCGTCGACGATCGTGCCACCCTTGATGATCAGGTCGTATGCCATCGCTTTGCTCTCCTCGGGAGCTAGGGTGCCGAGGACAGCGTTCGGCGTCAATCAGCGCGGTCGGTCTGGGGCCGCTTGCGCGACGAAAGGTAAGCTTGGGCCTGGACTGGACGTGCTGAGCAAGAGCGCGCAGGGGGGGGCCGCCCGGTCAGCGACAGGGGCGGACGTGAAACCAGAGGTTAAACGCCCATTTGGTGCCGCGCTCGACCGGGTCGCCTGCGTGCAGGCTGTGGGGGTGGCGGGTATCGGTGTCGGCGTAGCAGTTGTGGAAGACGAGCACTCGTCCGCGCTTGGCTTGCACGCGCAGGTCGAGTCTGGGGAAGCTGGTCGATCCGCCAGCTTCGACGTCGGAGAGATAGCCCAAGAGAGTGACCACGCGCTGGCCACCGCGGGCGCAGCATCGTTGGCCGCGGGCGGTGCGGAGGTCGTAGGCGTCGAAGTGCGCCCGGTACTCTTGGCTCGATTCGTAGGCGATCACCTGGAACGACTCGGAGTGCACAAGCGGCAGGCCGACGAGGTCGGAGAGGCGCTTGGCGAGCTCTAGAGTCGTCGCTGTGGTGTCGTGCGAGACCCAGACGACGTCGTTGGTGCGGCCCTTACTGTGATGTCCGCTCTCGGTCCCGCTGACCTCGGCGCGCTGGCGTTTGGGCTCGGCGAGGTCGATCAGGTGCTGGCAGCTCTCGGCGTCGATGACCCCGTCGAGTGTGAATACCAGGGGCTCATCGTGCAGGATCGCCGCCTCGGGAGGCGGCGATTTGAGGGTCGGGATCGTCATCGTGCACCACCGCGGGGCGTGATCAGTGCTGCTGCTTGGGTGCCGGCAGACCGGCGAGGATCTTTGTGAACTCCGGGTGATCGGGGATCATCTTGAGGGCTGCCTCGCAGACTTGGCGGGCCTCTTCGAACATGTTGGCGTCGCGCATGCACGAGGCCAGCGTGATCACCGGATCGATCTCGCGAGGGTTGAGGGCGACGACAACACGCAGGTGCTCGACGGCCTCGCGCGGGCGCCCTTGCTTGCGCAGGATCGCCGCCAGCAGCGAGCGGATCTCGAGGTCGTTGGGGCGCAGGCGGACGGCGTCCATCAGGTGCGCGAGCGCGGCCCCGTCGCCCTCGGTGCCGCGCACAGCGAGTGCGAGCATCAGGTGTGGCTGCCAGTAGCGGGGCTCTTTGGCGATGACCTCGCGCAGAAAGAGCGCCGCTTCGCGCTGGGCCGCGGGGTCGTCGGTGCGCACCTTGTCGATCGCCGCGTCGTATTTGTCCTCGAAGTCGTCGACGTCGAGGGCGAGCAGCGAGCGGCGGGCGAAGGCATCGTCGTCGAGACCGCGGCCGCCGAGGGTGAGGATGCGATCGAGGTAGGGCCGGGCGGCCTCGGGGTTGTC
>Ga0256845_1003027_pt1 | contig 11664 bp, 11 predicted proteins | sample RiftiametaG_FD_189101 | JGI IMG/M metagenome (GOLD analysis project Ga0256845, IMG submission 189101) | Tube worm associated microbial communities from hydrothermal vent at the East Pacific Rise, Pacific Ocean - Riftia | ecosystem: Host-associated > Annelida > Integument > Unclassified ... | reverse complement strand
TTTTTATTTCAAGAATCTGCATGGGAAGTTATTTTTAATCAAATACTTATATGTAATTCATAGGAGAAAAACAAAAGAAGGAAATGTTAAATCAGATTGTATCGATTTATTTTTCGATGCAATGTACGTCGACTCATCCCAAGCCGTTCCGCCGCCTTAGTTCGATTTCCACCATTTTTTTCAAGGGCTTGAATAATCATCTGTTTTTCCATCTCTTCCAACGTTAAATCGCCATCCACGCGCATATCTGCAGGAATTGTTTGCTCACGGATCGAGGCGGGGATATCCGATAAATCCAATACTTTTTTACGAGAAAGCACCACCATTCGCTCCACCAAATTCCGCAATTCCCGCACATTACCAGGCCAAGAATATCCACACAACAGATCCACAGCGGGTGCCGTATATCCCTCTATATTCTTTCCATTTTCTTTATTGAAAAATGCCAAATAATGACTCAGCAATAAAAGAATGTCATCCTTTCGATCCCGCAACGGAGGGAGATTAATTACGACCACATAAAGGCGATAAAACAGATCCTCCCTGAATGTCCCCTCTTTAACCATCTCTTCTAAATCACGATTAGTGGCAACAATCAAACGTGTATCTAGGTCGATGGGATGATCGCCCCCCACCCGCTCAATCTGGCGTTCCTCAAGAGCCCGTAAAATCTTCACCTGAACCGAAGGGTCAATCTCACTAATCTCATCTAAAAACAGGGAACCCCCGTCCGACTTTTCGAAACGACCAATTCGGCGTTCCGTTGCTCCCGTAAAGGCACCCTGCTCATGTCCAAAAAGCTCGCTCTCCAATAAATTTTTGGAAAGAGCTGCACAATGAACTGCGACAAAAGGAGCTTTCACACGGGGACTCAACTGATGAATCGCCTTAGCCACAAGCTCCTTACCCGTTCCGCTCTCCCCTTGAATCAACACCGTTGCCCGCGATTGCGCCACCTGACGAATCGTCTCAAACACCTTTTGCATAGAAGCCGACTGCCCGATAATGTTTTCCAATCCATATCGCGTATCAAGTTGCGCCCGCAACCGTTCATTTTCCTGCTCCATTCTTTTATTTTTTAAGACCCGCTTTAAAACAATATCCAACGTATCTAAATTAATAGGTTTGGTCATAAAATCTGTCGCACCCTGCTTCATCGCTTCCACAGCCAACTCCACATCTCCATACGCCGTAAGAATAATACACACCAAATCGGGTTGTTTAATCAACGCTCTTTTCATCAATGTAATCCCATCCATTCCCGGCATCCGCACATCACTCAACAAAATATCCACCTGCTGATGGCCCAACAGCTCCAACGCCGTAGTTCCATCTTCAGCCGTAAAAAGACAATAGTTATTTTTTAATGCCCGCACCAAACCATCACGCGCGCTCTTTTCATCATCAACAATCAACAACGTTGGTTTTAAATTTTTCACTTTTTCTCCTCATCTAAACTAGGCGATTCCAACAAACGAATACGCACATCTTCACGTGGAAAACGCAACACCACACGCGTTCCTCGTCCCTGCTCGGAATTAATTTCAATCTCTCCGCCATGATCGCGCATAATCCGTTGAACAATCATCATGCCCAATCCTGTTCCCTCGCGCTTTGTGGTATGATACGGCTCATAAATCGCCCCTAAATTCTTCAGATCCATTCCCGATCCATTGTCCTCGATACTCACCGAAACCACTCGATCAGACTCCCGAACATTAATCTTTAGAATTCCCCCGTCCTGCATCGCCTGCATCGCATTTTTAATCAAATTAAAAAAGGCCTGTCGCACTTGTATTTCATCCACCGATACTGCCGAGATTCCTTCTGAATAATCCACATCCACCAAAATTCGCCGATCCTTTATCTCGTAACTCATCGAAGCCAGCGTCTCTTCCATCAAATCCGACAAGTGGTGTAATTTCCGTTCAGGCACCGAAGGTTGCAACGCCTTAAGAAACTGGCGAATAATCTGATCCAAACGCGAAACTTCTCGGCGCGAAACCTCCAGAAGCTCCACCAACTCTTCGCGCACCTTCTTCTCTTTTACCCGCGCCATTTCTCGTTGCATTAACTGCAAATGAATATGGATTGAATTGAGGGGATTACCGATCTCATGCGCCACCCCCGCCGCCAACAAACTCAACGCCTGCAAACGCTCCGACTCAATCGACTCTGCCGTCGACTCCCGCTCCCGCGTCACATCCCGAAAAATAACAACCGCCCCTTCCTGTTTTTCATTCACCGCCGCCAACGGCACCACATAAAACTCCATATATCGATGTTGTGGATAGGTAATTTCAATCTCCCGCCGCAACAACTGGCTCCACTCGTACTCATCCAAATCCAACACCAAATCCCAACGAATATCCTTTAAATAACGGCGAATCGGCTGACCCTGCGCCGACTCCAACTCAAATCCCAAAAACTGTTCTGCCGCTCGATTTGCATACGTAATTTTCGCGGAAAGATCCAGCACAATCAGCCCCTCCTCCAACGCCTGAAAAATCGTTTCCATCAACCCTTTTTCATGAGCTAATCTCAGAAAATAGGTCTGCAAACTATCGGGATCCAAATGATCTAAATGCTCAACTAACTTATTAAAAAATCCTGTTTTCATCCCCAAACAGTGACAGAAAGTCGCACACACCGCAACCTCTTTTTCTTAAAGAAAAGCGACAAAACGACACATTTTTACTTTATCAATCCTCCCCCATCCAACCCCAACGGCATCCCCACTCTTTTTTCTTGCCTTTCATCTGTAAAAGTCAGACTATCTTCTTGTTATCTATAAATAACAAAAAAAAGGAAGGAAGCATATGAAAACAACAATTCATTTACTCTGTTTAGGATTAGGTCTCTTTGCTTATGGACAGACCAACACCGTTAACACCTTAAATAAAACCAATTCCACCCATTCCACTTTATCTTTTAATCAAATAGAAAAAAAGATGAGGGAACAAAATAAGAGACTTGTAGAAGAGATGGTCTTTTCTAATACCAACGATGTAAACCTAAAATGGGCACAATTGCGAATAAATTGCAGAGAAGATATTGTACACGTTACCATGGAGCAGGATGCCTTTAGAAAAGGGATTTATAAAAAGGTTTCTACTTTAGATGAGTGGCTAAAACAGTATTGGGGAAAAATATATAATCCACCTATTGTTTTTGACTTTAGAGATCCATGGACACCCGATTTTTCTACGCCGGAAAAAGCGTTGCGATCTTTTTGGTATTGCGAATATAAATGTGACGTAAAAACAATTTTATCAAATGCGGATCCTTCATTTATTTCGATAGAAAAAAAGGTTGGATCTTCTTGGTTAACAGCGACGCCAAAAACATATCATGATGATGGTCTTACAAAAATAACCATTTTAATGTCTGGAAAAATTGTTCTAGGGGGGCGTGAATTTACCATGCTTTTTTATCGGCGAGAACATCCTACCGAACCAAAAAAACATGTTGTAAGTTTTCAAGATAATTACTTTGTGCATTTAAATGGGCAATATTATTTAACTAATGCAATACTTGGCACTGAATTTACAGATGTTTATGGGATTATGGGATGGGGAGGATTTTACCCTGCACGCGAATATAAAGAGATGATCGAACATCTTAAAAAAACAAAAACCCCACCCTCGTTTTATTCCATTAAATAACAATCACGCTAAACCACAAAACATTTGGTACCCCTTGCCTTCGTGTTTAAATATACCGTTCTGAAAAGATTCGTGTCCATTCGTCAGATTCGTGGTTAAAAATATACCGTTCTAGAAATTCAGTTATCTGTTAGTGGTGTATCGGTTATCAGGAAAAATCGGTGGATAAAAAAATCACCAGGAAGAGCATGAGGAACAGGAAGCTTTTGGTGTCGTGAACCGGCTTCGCCTATTTTCTTCGAAAATTATCTTTGCGCTTCGCTCCAAGGCCGTGGTTAAGAAAATACTGTTCTGGGTGAATCTGTGGATAAATATACCGTTCTTGTTTAGCGATAAAAAAAACAGCTTTACTCAGAGAACTCTAGAACTTCAGGGGCAATTTCTTCGATGAGCTGATGACAAAGTTGATTAACGGCATCGGCACTTACAGAATCAAGTGCTTGTTGAGCCAGATCTTTTGCTTGAGAATAATGTAATTTTCGAATGACGTCTTTAATGACGGGTGCTTGTGGCGGACTCACACTCAGTTCATCTGCTCCGAGTCCGATGAGAAGAGGAACTAAAATAGGATTGGATGCCATTTGTCCACAAACACAGGTCCATAACCCATGTTTATGGCTTACTTTTATGACGTGATCAATCAAACGAATAATGGCCACATTGGTCGGTTGATAAAGGTGAGCCACGTTTTCGTTTCCGCGGTCAACGGCCATGGTATATTGAATAAGATCGTTCGTTCCTAAACTGAAGAAGCTGACATGTGGAGCAATAAGATCGGCGGAAATGGCAGCTGAGGGAACTTCGATCATGGTTCCAACCATGATGTCTTTGTTAAATTCAACTTTTTCTTTACGTAGTTCATCCATGCATTCATGAAGTAATTCATTGGCTTGCAGGACTTCTTGAAGGTTACAAATCATGGGATACATCATGCGAATATTGTCGTAAACACTGGCTCTGAGAATGGCGCGAAGTTGTGTTTTAAAAAGTTTTGGACGGGCTAAACAAAGACGAATAGCGCGGTCTCCGAGGAAAGGATTCACTTCGTCGGGCATGATAAATTTTGAGGGGAGTTTATCGGCTCCCAAATCCATAGTACGGATCACTACATTTTCTGGATATTGTGCTTTTGCCGCGCGAATATAGGCTTTGGTTTGTTCTTCTTCATCGGGCAAATCATCTGTTTCTAAGAAGAGAAATTCTGTTCTAAAAAGACCAATTCCTTTTGCACCTCTGGCTCCAACGGCATCGAGCTCTTCGAGCAATTCAATATTGGCCGAGAGAGGCACAAGATATCCGTCGAGTGTTTCGGGAAGTTTATCGCGCAATGTACCTAATTCGTGAAAAATCAGCGCTTGATCTTTCGCACGTTTTTTATATTCCTTTAGTCGGGAGGGGGAAGGATTTACGACAACCAATCCTTTCCCGCCATCAATAAGAAGAATATCGTTTGTAGAGACAGCCGCTGTGATATTGTGTAGTCCTACTACGGCTGGCACCGCAAGTGCTTTTGCCATAATCGAGGTATGCGAGGTTGCACTGCCTAGATCGGTCACAAACCCCTGCACCCATTCTCGGTCAATATTAGCGGTATCGGAAGGCGAGAGGTCATGCGCAACCACAATGCATGATTCCGAGACTTCCGCAATTTGGTTTACGGTTTTTCCTACTAAGTTAGCCATAATTCGTTTGGTTACATCACGAATATCTGCTGCCCGTTCAGAGAGATAAGAGTCGTTTAATTTTGCAAGAGTCGATGCATATTCATTCGCCACAGCCTGCAAAATGGGTTCCACATTAATCTGATCTTGAGTGATTGTACGAATGACTTCATCGATAAACATGGGGTCATCTACCACTAAGATGTGTGCATCAAAAATTTTGGCGTGTTCATCGCCCAACATTTCTGAAACTTGGCGTTGAATTTGTCGGATTTGTTTTTGTGTTTCAACCAGAGCTTTTTTGAAGCGTTCAATTTCGAGAGGGATTTCAGAAGAGTCAATATCGCGTTGAATCGGTTTATGTAATTGAGGAGTTAAAAGTTGCGCCCGACAAATAGCAATCCCAGGAGAAACACCAATTCCTCTTAAGATCACTTCATTTCTTGTCTGTTGCTTAACCACCTTATTAATCCTCATTAAATTTGTTTAGAAATAGTGCCACCAATTCTTCTAAGGCTTCTTCGGCATCTTTACCCGAGACGCTTAGCTCTAAAATACTTCCTGGGTATCCTTCAATAGTCATTAATCCTATAATGCTCTTACACGAAACTTTGTTTCCATCTTTTTCGATAAAAATATCACACTCATACTTTCCGGCAGTTTGAGCAATCAGAGCAGCAGGTCGTGCATGAAGACCATATTTATTTTCGACCTTTACTTCTTTAATTAAAACTTCTTTATCCATGAGGCCTCCGTCCTTTTACTAAACGGTTAATAATTTTATCGTCTAACTCTTTTGCAGCATCATGTCCAAGTTCTTTCAATTTTTGATTTAAAGCAGCCACTTCCACAATATTTGCCATATCGCGTCCCGAACGTACGGGCAAGGTAATACAAGGAATTTCTACGTCCATAATTTTAATTATATTTGGAACGGCTCCAACTCGGTCTTCTTCTCCCGAAGGGGGTTTTAAATCAACCACGACATCTAATTCTGTATAACGTCGAATAGAAGCTACGCCAAATAGACTTGGAACATGAATAATCCCTAATCCACGAATCTCCATGTGATATCGGGTAATTTCATTCGCCCAACAAAGAATTCGACCTCGACTCGTACGTCGTACTTCCGTTACATCGTCTGAAACCAAACTATATCCCCGTTCAATTAACGAGAGAGCTGTTTCACTTTTTCCAATCCCCGGATCACCACGAAGAAGGACTCCTATTCCCATTATTTCCATAGCAGTTCCAGAGATTCGTTCACGAGGTGCTGTTAATTTTTCGAGTAAAATAGTACACTCATTCACAAAGTTTCGAGTAATCATAGGCGTGCGCAACACCGGCACTTTAAACTCTTCTGCGAGCGCAATAATTTCGGAAGGAACCTTCCGATTTCGAGTCACTACAACACAAGGAATCTGGTGTGCAAAAAAAGCTCTCAAGCTTTTTTCTCGGTTTTTATCGGACAAACTATTGAGATAGGTAAATTCGGCAAGTCCAAAAATTTGGAGTCGCATATTAGCAAAATATTGAAAAAATCCTGTTAGCGCTAAGCCTGGACGATTCATCGCAATCTCAGGGATTTTTTTATTCAAAAACACGGGATTGGTTATCACAGAAAGGGACAACCGTTCTGCACTTTCGTCAATTAATTGCTTTACCGTAATCATAAAAATTTACCTATCTCATTTCACCTTACTTATGATGATCTTTAAGCTTATCATTTTGTTTTCGCATTTGACGTTCCGCATGTTCAATAGAACGATCAATGGCATCATAAAGGTTTTCTGAACTCTCTTTTGCAACCACACGAATATGATGAGCTGCCTGAACAATAACTTCGGAAATTACAGCATGTTTTTCTTGTTCCAATACCACACGAATCGTCTCAATAAATGTAAACATCCCCAAACATCGTTCTAATTTTTCGGTAACGTGATCTTTCACATTATCCGTAACATCAATATGTCGTCCTGTAATACTTATTTGCATAATGTACTCCTTTGGTTTGGGTTTACAACGTGAAGCGTTCTCCTAAATAAAGATCACGACTCACCTTATCATTTACTAAAAATTCACTGTTTCCTTCGCGCAAGACCTCCCCTTCACATAACAAGTAGGCTCGATCCACCACCGCTAATGTTTCACGCACATTGTGATCGGTAATTAAAACGCCTAATCCTTGTTCTTTTAAACTACGAACAATATCTTGCACATCATTCACCGCCAAAGGATCTACCCCACTAAAAGGTTCATCGAGCAAAATAATAGAAGGATTTGTTACGAGCGCGCGCGTAATCTCTAACCGGCGGCGCTCGCCACCACTTAGGGTATAAGCCCGCTGTTTTGCAAGATGGGAAATTTTCAAATCCTCCAAGAGGGTTTGTAATCTTTTTTTACGCTCTTTTCGAGAAATGGGTAATGTTTCTAAAATCGCCATCACATTATCGGCAACAGTTAGTTTTCGAAAAATAGAAGGTTCTTGTGAAAGATAGCCCATGCCCATTCTCGCGCGTTTATACATTGGGACAGAAGAAACATCTTTTCCGTTGAAAAAAACTTTACCCGAAGTGGGACGAACCAAGCCAACAATCATATAAAAACTCGTGGTTTTTCCCGCTCCATTTGGACCCAGCAATCCAACAATCTCGCTAGGGCGCACATTAATATTAACGCCCTTCACCACTTTTCGGCCCTTATACGCCTTAACCAAACCTTCCGTTTCAATTAAATAGCTCTCTTCGGTGCTCATCTTATTTGTTTAAATCCTTCATAAATTTAAGTTTGGTGTTTTCATCTGGATAGAGCAATAAACGGGCATTGGGCTCACAAACCATTCGTCGATTTTTTGTCCAAAAGGTAATTCGGTCTCCCGTCATAATATTTTTTCCTTGCATCATTTTTGGATTCTCTTCGAGTACTATTTTTTCTTTCTCTACATAATAACTGGCTTTACCAGCAATGGCTTTCCTTTCACCGGACTGAATTATTACATCAAAACGCGCTTCAATCCAATCAATTTCGTTCGTTCCTTTCAAATAAACATGCAACTGTCCACAATCCATCGTGGCTTGTTCATTACTCACGCGCACATTCCCTTTTAATACAATGTCTTGTGTCTCAGACTGATAAACCGCTCGATCCGCCCGCAATTTACGTGTACCAGACCACGCCCGCACATTCGATCGCGCTTCAATTCGACTCACCTGATTCGTCCCTTGTAAAAAGATACGAACCATATCGCAATTCATAGCAGCCTGTTTGTCACGCAACCGTATATTCCCTTCCATCTCTATTAACGACTTCTTTTCATCAAACACCACTCGATTGGCCCAAATTTCTGTCATTCTTTTCGTCGAATTCGTCTGCACCTTATCAGAAATCTGCGATAATCCTCCGCTCCCTTTCAACTGAAAATACGCATTGGGTTCACAAACCATTCGTCGATCCCCCTTCATCCAAAAAAAGATTCGTTCGCCCTGCATTTTATACGTCTGATCCGAAACAGACGCTTTTCCCTTCAACTCGATTGCGCCACTCGTCACCGTATACAACGCCACTTGAGCACGCGCAACTCGGCCTTGACTTTTAATCTTAACATTCCTACGCGCTTCAATAATCTCGACTTCATTGCTCTCAGAAAAACGTCCTGTCAACGAATCCGCTTCCAACAAACCACGATCATCCAAAACCTGCACCTTTCCATCCATTCGAACAACGCGGCGTTTATAATCAAAAACCAAAGCATCTCCCGTCAAAAGCGCCTCGCCTTTTTTTCGTTTAATCAACTGCATTTGCTTTAATCGCGCAACTAAACCGTCATAATTTTTCTTTTTCAAATTTGGATCCGAAACCACACTCTGAGATACCAAAACCGATTCCTTTTTTGGAGATTGAGCAACCGGCTGAATTTTATTCCACTCCGCTTCCTCTTTCGCTGAACGTTCCTTCCGTTTCGAACAGGCCGAAAAGAGTAACAAACCCGCCAAAAGTATGATTGCATTTCGCCTCATAATTTCAGCCCCTTGATATCCTTTTGCGCCGCCTTCTTCACCAAAACTTTAGATTCATGCAAAATTTCAAATCGATTCGCCTCAGAAGACCAAATAAAGCCCGTTCCAATAATCGTCATCATACCCGACTCAATCAAAACCCGCCCATCTGAATACGCCTTCCGTTTTTCCATATCAAAAAAGCAATGCGGAGCAAAAACCGTCATTACCACCTTGCCCTCTTTATACATCTCGATTTTAAGATTAAAAATTTCCACCTTTTTCTCTTCGAGCACAACGGCGCGCTCCCCATACAATTGCGCACGAAGATTCCCCTTTTCATCGTAATCCGGCACACGAAAACCCGAAATTTTCATACCCACACCAAACTCCTGCGCATGCACAAATAACGTGAGAACAAAAAATAAAATAAAAGAAAAACGTTTCACTAAACTATCCCACCTCAACCAAACTTGGGGTGTAATCGTCAGGAGGTTCATAGCCCAACAACGTAATACACGTTGCTGCTAAATTAGCGATTCCAGCATCTTTAACTCCACTTAAACGAGCCTTTGAAGTGTTTGATGGATCATACACAATCGCAGGAACAGGATTAAGCGAATGCGCCGTCTTCGGCTTACAATGTCCATCTTCACCCAATACCAAATCGCCCGTCTTTTTATTCAACTCACACATATCATCCGAGTTTCCGTGATCGGCCGAACAAACCAAAATTCCATTCGCCTTTTTCAATGCTTCCATGATCCGACCCACGCCCTCATCCACTGCTTCAACCGCCAACTTCACCGCCGAATTCACACCCGTATGCCCCACCATATCGCCATTGGGGAAATTCAAACGAATAAACTTATATTCACCACTCTCAATCGCAGCAAGCACCGCATCCGTAATCTCATCCGCCTTCATCCGTGGTGCATTCTCAAACGGACACACATCCGATGGAATCTCTCTCCACGTTTCCGTGGCAAACTTCGCCGAATTATTTCCATTAAAAAAGTACGTCACATGCCCAAACTTTTGCGTTTCAGAAATCGCGAATTGCTTCACGCCCGCATCCGACAAATACTCACTCATCGTTCGATCAATCGCCGGCGGTGTAACCAAATAATGCTCCGGCACCTTTAAGTCCCCATCATACTGCATCATACCCGCATAATAGACATCAGGCTTTGGACCCCGATCAAACTCGCTCAACTCATCCGCCTCAAACGCCTTTGTAATCTCTAACGAACGATCGCCCCTAAAATTAAAGAAAACCACACTATCGTTATCTACAATCGGCCCCACAGGAGTCCCGTCCCGCTCAATCACAAACGCCGGCAAATCCTGATCCAAAATCCCCGGCTTTTCAGATCGATACGTCTCAATCGCTTCCCGCATCGAACCAAACAAACGACCCTCCGCCTTCACATGCGCCTGCCAACCCCGATCCACCATCGTCCAATCCGCATTGTACCGATCCATCGTAATATTCATCCGACCGCCCCCCGACGCCACGCAATAATCAACCGATCCATCCGCATTCATCTCCGCCAAAAACCGATCAAACCGATCCACATAATCCAACACCGACGTCGGCGGCACATCCCGTCCATCAATCAACGGATGAACCCGCACATTCTTCACACCCGCTGCCTTCGCCTTTTTAAGCATCGCCTCCAAATGCGCAATATTTGAATGCACATTTCCATCCGAAAACAGACCAATAAAATGCAACGTCGATTCCTTTTGTTGCACATTCGAAATCAGCTCCTTCCAGACCTCACCCTCAAACATACGACCCGATTCAATAGCATTTTCCACCAATGCTGCACCCTGCGAAAAAACACGACCACAACCAATCGCATTATGGCCCACCTCGGAATTCCCCATATCATCATCACTCGGCAAACCCACCGCTTTTCCGTGCGCCTGCACCTCCGTATAAACCGCATATTCACGCAACCAATCCAAATTCGGCGTATTCGCAATCTTCACATAATCACTCTTCGGATTTTTACCAATCCCCACGCCATCCATAATCAACAACACAACAGGACCTTCAGCCCCTTCAAAATTCTTATTTTTTTTCAACGTTAACATTCTGTTTTTCTCCTTAAATCAATCCGTAAAAAGTAAAACCTAAGTATGCCTTCTTTCAACATATCAAGCAATTAAATAAACAGAAGTTACAAACAAAAAGGGTTCTTCTAAAATTTTTATAGAAAGGGATCCAAAAAAGATCCCGAATCAAAAAAAGCATTAAACAGGAGCTCGAATCGCTTCCTTCTGCAAATCTCTCAAACAATAAAACGGCTCGCTCGATCGCTTTATTTTTCGGGC
>Ga0256845_1003026_pt1 | contig 11670 bp, 12 predicted proteins | sample RiftiametaG_FD_189101 | JGI IMG/M metagenome (GOLD analysis project Ga0256845, IMG submission 189101) | Tube worm associated microbial communities from hydrothermal vent at the East Pacific Rise, Pacific Ocean - Riftia | ecosystem: Host-associated > Annelida > Integument > Unclassified ... | reverse complement strand
TAGAAAATCTCTCTTTTATTATCATCTTTATATTTGCCACTATCTATATTGTTTTCTATCTTCTTTGCAATTCCAATATAACCATATCTTGCTAAAAAACTCATAACTTTGCTAAATTTAGTCGATTTTAGTTTGACTTCAAAGAGCCTCAAATCTCCCTTTTTATGGTCTTTGGAAGCCTTTTTGTAATATTTTATGACTATTTTATCTTGTACCTTGAACTCTATTTTGTTTTTAATTAAATCTATTTTATTTCTATATGTTGTCCAAACTTCTACAATTGCATACTCAATATCTTTTTGAGTTAAATAGGGATTGCTTATAGTCGAAGCTAACTCTTTTATTAAATCAACTTTGGAATACTCTTTATATTTATCCAAATCCTTAAAAAGTATCTCTGATATATAGTTTTTAACTAATCTTAATTGAAATGCTTTATCAAATATCTCTTTCTCTTTTTTCTGATTTAAATTGTCAGGATAAAAAAATTTGGTAATAACCTTTTTTATCTTTTTGAATATCATCTCTTTTGCTTTTTTAAACTATTTTTTATTTATAATCCTATTGTAAGTTTTATAAGTCACATAATTTAACCCATTGACTTTTATAAACTCTCACCTACCCTCTTTATGTTAAACATACAAAATATTACGATAAATCCCTAAATCTTGTGCTAATATTGATAATTTTATCATAAAAAAACCTATTTTTTGTTAAAATATGTGAAATTATACTGTTTTTTTATTATAAAAATATTAAATCATGGGATAATTAATAGTTTTATTTTCTTAATATCATTATTTCTTGTTACTATTGAGATAAAGATTCGAGACCCACTCTTTCCACTCTTGCAAGGATGGAGGGATTTTGTTTTGGTCTATGGAGTATAGGGAGTTGCTAAAGAGTATAAGATATATGATAATAGTATAGAGAGATTTTAACAAAATATATCCTTTTATGTTTAATTTAAAATTATAACATTAATTTGTACTATTTTATAAATATATCTAGTATAATACCTCATGAAAAGAAAAAAAATCACAATCCTATCAGGTGGTTCAGCTATCAAAGATATAATGTTTGAACTCCTAAAACATCCACACCAAGTAACTCGTGTCGTGCCAAGTACAGATAATGGTGCATCCTCAAAGGAGCTAAGAGAGGTCTTTGGTATACTCTCTGTTGGGGATATTAGACAGTCATTGGCTATCTCTATACCACATACACAGAGCAATAAACAGCTTGTGAAGCTTATCAATTGGAGGTTTCCTATAGAGGAGTTTATATCTATAGAGGAGTTAGAGAGACTTTTGGGTGATAGCTCTAGTGTACTATATCAGATTAGTAACTGTTTGGAGATACAGAGGTCTCTTTTTGGGTATCTGTGGAGTTTTTTGGAGAGGGCAAAAGAGACCAATATTAACCTTAGTAATGGGAGTATTGGCAATTTTATACTTGTGGGGGCATATTTTGAATATGGGTCTAACTGGAATACGGCAATAGCTAGATTAGAGAGTCTATTTGGATGTAGCTCTACTGTACTTCCTATCTATCTAAATAATAATTATCATCTAAAAGCCTATTTTCTCAATGGTACAGTGATATGTGGAGAGAGTGAGATAACGACTTTTGGAGGGGATAAGAGAAAAGAGATAGAGTCTCTAAAAATCTGCAAACTAGTTGATAAAAAATTTATAGATATAAACCCCATAGTCAACAACAAGGTCATAGAGGCAATAGAGATAGCAGATACTATTATATTTAGCCCAGGGAGTTTTTTTACAAGTATTCTACCTCACCTTATTAATAGTGAAATTCCTCTAGCTCTACATAAAAATAGGAGAGCCAAAAAGATATTTTTAGTAAATCTAGCACAAGATAGTGAGACTATAGGATATAGTGCAAGAAATATCATTGAAAAAATAGAACTAATAGCTAAAGATAGAGGTTATAGATTAAATGACTTTATTACAGATATTATTATCAATAACCACTATAAACAGACTTCATTCTTAAATAGCCAAAAAAATAAAAAACTATATATAGAGATGGGGGATTTAGAGATATACAAAAAAGAGAATATTAATATCATAATAAAAGAGCTTGAAGACCCATGGAAAAGAGGTGAGTTTGACCCACAAGAGGTTGTAAAGGTTCTTCTTGATATATAAATTTGGTATAATTATATAAAAAAGGAAAAATATGTCAATATTAAAAGCTCAAGATAAAGAAATCATACTAGATAGCATTAGAGATATACCAGATTTTCCAAAAGCTGGAATAGTTTTCAAAGATATTAGCACACTACTAAACAACCCACAAGCACTAAAAACACTTATGAATCACCTAGAGGAGCGATACAAGAGTTATGAGTTAGACTATATAGCAGGTATAGATGCTAGAGGATTTATATTTGGCTCAATTTTGGCTGATAGATTAGGTATCGGTTTTGTACCTGTACGAAAAAAAGGCAAACTCCCATATACTACAGTAGCAGAGAAGTACTCACTTGAGTATGGGTTTGATGAGGTTGAGATACATATAGATGCCTTTGGAGAGAAAAAAGGTGCCAAAGTCCTACTTATAGATGACCTCATCGCAACAGGTGGTACTGCAAAAGCAGCTGCTAATCTAATTAATAAAGTAGATGCTCACTGTGTTGAATGCTGTTTTATTGCAGAGTTATCACTCCTAAATGGAAAAGAGGGAATAGATAGTGAGGTCTATTCTGTATTGAAGTTTTAAATAAATAGGGTTAACCCTATTTATTTTGCAAACTTGGACAGTTCTGTTCTCTCTCTCTATCTATATCGAGAGTTCTATTATTGAAAATTTTTGTTCTAAGTTCATATAGTTCATCACAATCATAATTAAAATTATTACCTCCAATATATAATTTATTAATATTTTTTAGATAATGTAATGGTCTAAAAAGGTCAAAATTATTAGTGCGAAGATAATTGTTTTTTATATTTAAACTATATAGTATTTTTGTATTATTGGTAAGTTCGTTTAGTCCTAGTTGAGAAAAATCAATATCTGTTAACTGATTATTACTCAAATCAAGACCATTAATAGTTGAAAATATACTCAATTCATTCAAATTAATAGTTTGAAGATTTCTATTAGAGCATATAATTGTTCCATCATATTTACCTGTACTCTCATTATACAAAGAGGCATTAAATCTTTGACCACATACAGAATTATACCAAGATTTAAAACTCTCTATACTGCTTCCTGTCCCCTCAGACCAACTATAACCATCTGAAGAGCTTGTATTAGTGCCATAATCTTCTAATATTGTCTGTTGCTCTCCATCATAATTATAACCATTAGTGTTGTTATTGTTATCTACAATAGTGACTGTTCTACTCTTTATATCTGTATTTCCATCACTATCCATTACAGTATAAGTGACTTGATAGACTCCTGCTCTACTAAAATCAATATTATTTTCTCTAACAACATCTTGCGACAAATCACCATCCTGTGGGTCATAAGCACAAAATTTATCATTTGCAAGAACCTCTTGTGTACCTAAAGAAATCTCAATCTCTGTATCACCTTCTAAAGTAATTACTGGTTTATCACCACTTAGCATACTCAAATCACCACCACATGATGTACTATTGTTATCATCTCCAATAGTACCACATCCAGAAAATATTATCATACTAGATATGATAGAGGCCGTCAGAATTTTTTTCATAAAACTTCCTTTTTAATTTTTTTTTGAAATAATATCATAAAATTGTGTATCATTAGTTACTTATCAAAAATACTAATTATTTCGTTGGCATTCCTAAAGAAAAATAGAATATAATTACAACCAATAAACTATAGGAGAGTGGATGCTTCGATTTGCCCCATCACCAACAGGTGATATGAATATAGGAGACCTTCGTGTTGCTATATTAAACTATATCGTTTCAAAGCAGAGAGGTGAACCGTTTCTTGTTCGTATAGAAGATACTAATACCAAAAGAGACATAGAGAGAAAAAATACAGAGATAATGATGATACTAGAGAAGTTTGCAATTAAACATGACTCTGTATATCATCAAACCCAAAGAGTAGGTATCCATCAAAATTTAGCTATTAGACTACTTCAAGAGAAGAGAGCCTTTATCTGTAAATGCACAGAAAAGGAGTTGGAAGAGGCTAAAGAGATAGCAAAGAGAGAGGGAGTAGCCTATATATATAACAATAAGTGTGAAACTTTGACTAGTGATGACTATAAGGGGTTAAAAGAGAGTGGAGAATCATTTGTAATTCGAATAAAAAAACCCAAAAAAAATATAATAACTAAAGATATTATAAAAGGAGCTATCTCTACCACTCCAAATGAGATTGATAGCTTTGTCATAATCAGAGCAGACAACACTCCCACATACAATTTCGCTTCTGCTTGTGATGATATGTTGAACAATATATCTCTAATCATTCAGGAAGAAAAACATCTAAACGATACTCCCAAACAGATTCATATCAAATCCTCTTTGGGCTATGAGGATAATACCCAATATATTCACCTACCCATGATATTAGATGAACAAGGCGAGACTATTTCCATAAAATGGCTACTAAAAGAGGGGTTTATACCTGATGCTATTCTAAACTATCTAATTTTGCTAAGCAACCCAACAACACCAAAAGATATATTTACTCTCCCAGAAGCTATAGAGTGGTTTGATATAAATAATATATCTAAAGATACTACCAAATTTGACATCACCAAACTACGATTTATAAATCGTGAACATCTAAAACTAATAGATAATAGAGAGCTATCAACTCTATTTGGATTTGCAGATAGAGATATAGGAAAATTAGCCAAGCTATATCTTCAAGAGTGTAGTACAATAAAAGAGCTAGAGTCAAAAATTCTCCCTATATTTAAACCAAAAAACTTTGAGGGCAGATGGAGTAAAGAGATGAGAATTATAGAGGAGATAATATTAGAAGCTCCCGCTTTTGATACTCTTAATCAACTCAAAAAACATATCATCAAAGAGAGTGGACTCAAAGATAAAAAACTATCAAAACCACTACAAATTCTACTCACAGGAGCTGAGAATAGTCCTGAATTGAGTAAAATATACCCATTAATTAAATCTTATCTCTTGGAGGTTGCATCATGAATATATTAATCGCTTCTGTTTTTGCTATTTTACACTTGGCAATAACCATCTACATACTAATTATCGTAATATCAGCCTTTTTATCTTTTATCCCTGTTGACCCTCGCAACCCTTTTGTTGAGATTATCAAGCGAGTAACAGACCCTGTTTTCGAGGTTACTCGTAAAAAACTACCATGGGTTATTGTAGCAGGGATTGACCTATCACCAATTGTTATTATATTTGTTTTACATTTTATTGATACTATAATAGTAGGTGGCTCTATTACACAAGCCTTTGTAGGAGTTTTACAATCTGTAATAACGATGTATATATGGATTGTAATTATAGCTGCTATACTATCATTTGTATCTATTGACCCTAGAAACCCTATTATTCAGACACTAAATCGTATAACACAACCTGTTTTTAGATATATTCGTCAAAAGATGCCATTTGTTATCTTTTCGGGAATTGACCTATCACCTCTCGTTCTAATTATTGGATTGCAACTTATAAATAACATTATAGAGCAATCAATGAGAATGTAATTACCCCTTTCATGGGCAGGGGGGATGCCCATAATCTTATATTATCAGGAGAGTATAATGAGGTATATAACTATTATATTTTTTCTATTTTTCACTATACAAACAGAAGCTAACATATTTACCTTAAAAGAGATAGAGAGTATGCCAAAAAGCATAGCAAAAGATTACTATATTTGGCGTTTTCTACAAGAGAGAAATACAACAAAAGAGGAGGCTCTACAGGCGTATCAATGGATAAAAAGAAAAAACCATAAACTAAAAAAATCTATCCGTAAAAAAGTTGGTTATCTCCCCAAAGAAGATAAAGCAAAAATAGAGAACAAAAAAGACCCAAATAACTATATAATCTACCCCAAAGAGGCATCTAAAAAGAGTCGAAAAGCACTCAAAAGACTATATAAAAAGATAAAAAAACAGGGAAAATACTCCGATGTACTAAAGGTAATAGCAGATAAAAAACCATTTGAAGCACTAGAAACAGTTACCCCTAAAACAGCTTGTTATATTCTCAATGGAGTTACAAAAAAATTTAGAAAAAAATATTTTAACCACCCCTTTTCAAAAGAGCAACTACAAGAGTTGGCAAAAGAGGAGCAGTTTAACAAAACTCTATTTAAAATAGTTACAACTCACTCTTTACAAAATTTAAAAAAATCGCTAATCTATACTCCACCTACAGATACTATATCTTTTAAAAGTCTCTTTTTATTGGCAATAAACTCTGTTGAGTTTTCAGAGATAGAGATAGCAATAGAGTATCTAAATATAGCGAGAGTTAGAGCCAAATATCAATCACACAAAGACCAATGTGATTTTTGGCTCTATCTCCTCACCAAAGAGAGTAGTTATTTAGATAAACTAATTGAGAGTAACCAAATAAATATATATACTCTAAAAGCTAGAGATATTCTAAAAAAGCCATATCCTAAAGTAATTACCCCCAATCTAGGTTTTCATCTAATAACAGATATAGACCCATTTAGTCCTATAGATTGGGAGAAGATAAAGATGGCTATAAAAAAAGAGAAACCTAAAAATATAGATAAATTAGCAGAGAAGTACAACTCCTATATAACAGAGGGAATATATACTTATTTAAAAGAGAAAGCATCCCAATACAAAAAACCATACTACCCCATGCCATATCGTGATGCAATGATAGGTAAAAATAGATATAGAGTTGCTCTACTTTATGCTTTGGGAAGACAGGAGAGCCGTTTTGTCCCTGCATCTATCTCTACATCTTATGCTCTTGGTATGATGCAGATTATGCCTTTTCTCATCAAACACTTAGCAAAAGAGAGAGGGGAGAAACTAGACCTAAATGAGATGTTTAATCCATATATAGCCATAAGTTATGCCGACCAACACCTAAACTACCTCACTAGATACCTCTACCATCCTCTATTTATCGCTTATAGTTATAATGGTGGCATAGGATTTACAAAAAGAACCATAAAGAGTTCTCATCTTTTTAAAAAAGGAGAGTATGAACCATATCTAAGTATGGAGCTTATAGACTATGAGGAGTCGAGAGAGTATGGCAAAAAGGTTCTAAGCAACTATGTCATCTATCTAAATATACTTGGGGTAAAAACTAGATTGACTCCTTTTTTAGAGATACTAGATAACCCTTTTGAGACTGATAAATTTAGATAATTAATAGCGGGAATTAGATGATTTACTTATACAATTCCTCTTATCTATCTGTTCAAACTCCAAAGTATCCTTACCAAATCTATCACTCTCAAAAATTAGATTAATTTTTTTCATATTACTTTTTGGAAATTTTACGAGATAGTAGGTACTCCAATTATCTACCATAGGCATCTCATATCTAAGTGGGTCATCCTTATCTAATTTCTTAATCTCTATAGGTTTAACACCATTTAAAGTCAAAGCATAGCCCTTATTATTAAAATGGTGTGTCTTACTATTGCTTATGTAAACTCCAATAAAAAAATACTCTCCATCTTCTATAGAGATACGATAATTTTTACAGTTTTCATGTGCATAGACAGGATTTAGATATGTAGCTGTAAGCAAAGCTTTTGTCTCCAATGATGCTATCAGTTGAGCCTTTTGAGTATTTAGTAGACTAATATGATAGATGTCATCTTTTCTAAAGAGTTGTGCTATATTGGACTCCTCTCTTATATTACATGCCGTAAATGTCAATAGCATTGCTACTAATAATATATTTTTATACATTTAATAAACCTTATAGTTTTAAAGTTAAAAATATTTTAGCACAATTTTATTAATTTCCATAGTTTGAACTTCATCTTTATTATAATAAGACTCTTTAACATAGATTTATGTATAATTCGCTTTATATTAAAAATAGGAAAAATATGAATCGTTTTGCCGTAGCATTTACAGGACCATCAGGTTCAGGGAAAACCACTCTAGTAGAGAAGATTGCAAAGGTCTTGATAGAGACAAAGGAGGTCGCTATAATCAAAAATGACCCAAAAGACAAAGCCATATTTGATATAGAGGGAAAAGACTCCTACAGGTTCTCACAAACAGGAGCAGAGGTGGTTGTTACATCTCTCACTCGAACTACCTACTTCTCTAAACGACAAAAAGAGTTAGATGAGATTATAGATATGTTTAACCATTTTGATATTTTACTTGTAGAGGGGTTAAAGACTCTACCTCTGCCACGAATAGCAATCTTTAGGGGTAAGATAGATGAGTCATATCTCGACTGCTCTGAAGCTATTGCTATTGATAATAGTGTTAATATTGATGAGTATGAGATTCCTAAAGATATAGATATTTTAAATTTAAATAGTACAATAGAGATAATAGAATGGATAGAAAAAAATGCAAAAGAGGTATAGATGAGAGATATATTTGAGACCATAAAGAGAGTTGCTTTTGAGATAGACTCTGCAATAAAAACAGAAGATTTAGGCTATAGTGATAGTGAGAACTCATCAGGTGAAGAGCAACTAAAACTTGATGTTCAATCCGACCTCATTATAGAGAGGGCTTTTACTAATGTAGAGTCTGTAAAGGCACTTGTAAGTGAAGAGAAAGAGGGTGTATTAGAACTCTCACCTACAGGGAGATATACTATATGTTATGACCCACTTGATGGCTCTAGTTTAGTTGATGTAAACCTATCTGTTGGTTCTATCTTTGGAATATATGAAGGTGAATTGGAGGGGAAAAATCTCATAGCCTCTGCCTATATTGTCTATGGGCCCCGTGTAGAGTTAGTAATAGCTACTCTCCAAAGCAAACCTATATTGTACCGTGCAAATAACTTGGAGTTTAGAGAGATTGGTGAAATCTCTATGGGTGAAAAGGGCAAACTCAACGCCTCTGGTGGAACTCAACAGTATTGGGCTGACTATCACAAAGAGTTTATAGACTCTCTCTTTGCATCAGGATATAGATTGAGATACTCAGGGGGTATGGTTCCTGATTTGCATCAGATTATGCTAAAGGGGGGTGGACTATTCTCCTATCCTGCAACAACAGACAGACCAAAAGGAAAACTAAGACAGCTATTTGAGGTTATTCCATTTGCTCTTATGTATGAACAAGCAGGTGGTGAAGCCGTAGACAACAGAGGAATAAGACTACTAGAGCTTGTTCCATCACATCCACATGATACAACTCCATGTTTCTTCGGTTCAAAATATGAGATTAATGCCTTAAAAGAGGCGTATGGGGTTAAGTAACTAATGGAAATCTCTCTTGATGAGTGGGAGCTAAAACTACAAACTAAAATCAAAGAGCTACAGGCATGTCAAGAGCAACATAAACTGAAAAGTTGTCTACAATGCCCAAAGATTTATGATTGCAAGATTCGAGACTCTTATGTACATGCTGTATACTCTAGTATGAACAAAGGAGCTGGTGGAGGCTTTGAGTTTTAAAATAGAATCAACCATCATTAAATTAAAAAATAAAATAACAAGGACTGCAACTTTGAATCTATTTGGAACTATCAAAGAGGATTTTTTAAATGTAAAACGAAATGACCCTGCTCTACACTCAACTTTTGAGCTGTTTTTTAACTACCCTGGATTATGGGCACTATTTTTTTATAGAATATCCAATAACTTATATAGAAAAGGACTCCGTTTCCTTCCTAGGTTTATATCTGCTATTGGACAGTTTCTAACTACAGTTGATATTCACCCTGCAGCAACAATTGGTTGTAGAGTCTTTTTAGACCACGGCGTAGGTATTGTTATAGGAGAGACAACTATTATAGGAGATGATGTACTTATCTATCAGCAGGTAACTCTAGGAGGAGTCAGCCTATCTCATGGCAAGAGACACCCTACAATAGAGAATAATGTAGTTATAGGTACAGGAGCTAAAGTTTTAGGAAATATAAACATTGGAGAACACTCCCGAGTAGGTGCAAACTCTGTAGTTCTCAAAGATGTTCCAGCACATTCGACAGCAGTTGGTGTTCCTGCTAGAATTATATCATGTGATACAAATAGTAGAAAACTAAGACACGACATGCTTCCTGATGTAAATAGAGAGATATTTCACTACCTTATCAAAAGAATTGCTGTGCTAGAAGAGAGTGTAAAAACAGGTAATGCAAAACTAATAGAAAAAGAAGACCATGAACTAGAAGAGATATACTCCACATTTATTAAGTCAATGTAACTATTTTTTTAGTATAATTTTCAGATTTTTATACTATGAAAAAAGGGCAAAAATATGCTTTCAAAACGAATACAGACACTCTCTTCATCTCTAACTATTGCAATTACAACATTAGCACTAGAGCTAAAAGCCGAAGGAAAAGATATACTATCTTTCTCCCCAGGAGAACCAGATTTTGATACTCCACAGGCAATTAAAGAGTCAGCAAAAAGAGCGATTGATAATGGAGAGACAAGATACACAGCCATCCCAGGAACACCCCAACTACTAAAAGCTGTTCAAGGTAAACTAAAAAGAGATAATAACCTAGAGTATTCAACCAAACAGATACAGACAAATAATGGTGCAAAACACTCTCTATTTAACCTATTCCAAGCCCTAATAGATGAGGGAGACGAAGTTATAATCCCTGCTCCATATTGGGTCACATACCCTGAGGTGGTCAAATACTCTGGTGGAAAGTCTGTAATCATTGAGACCGATGACACAAATGGATTTAAAATCACTCCAAAGCAACTAAAAGATGCTATAACAGAGAAAACTAAAGCCATAATCCTAACAAGTCCATCAAATCCAACTGGTGCAGTATATAGCAAAGAGGAGCTAGAGGGACTAGCAGAGGTTCTAAAAGGTACAGATGTTTTAGTTATATCCGATGAAATGTATGAAAAACTAGTATATGATGGTCTCAAATTTACAGCCACTGCCTCTATATCAGATGATATGTTCCAAAGAACCATCACTGTAAATGGTCTTAGTAAATCAGCAGCAATGACAGGTTGGAGATTTGGTTATCTAGCAACTGCACATACAGAACTAGTAGCTGTTATGAACAAACTACAATCCCAAAGCACATCAAATATAAGCTCTATCACTCAAGCTGCAGCCATAACTGGACTAGATGGAACTATAGATGCAGAGGTTGAGAGTATGAGAGTAGAGTTTGAAGCAAGAAGAGATGAAGCTGTTGAATTAATAAATAAAATAGATGGTCTATCCGTAACAAAACCTGATGGAGCTTTTTATCTATTTATAAATATTAAAGCTATTAGCAATGACTCAATGGAGTTTGCAAAGAGACTTCTTGAAAAAGAGGGAGTAGCTATTATCCCTGGAATTGGTTTTGGCTCTGAAGGCTATATCCGATTCTCTTTTGCTACTAGTATTGAGAATATTCGCGAAGGAATTAAGAGAATAGAGAGATTTATCAAAACTAACTACTAAAAAACAGAGGGGTTGACATACTCCCCATGCCTAAAGGCAGGGGATTCTAAGCTCAAACAACACTAGCCTGAAAAAACAGGTCTTACGATGTCTCACTTAAGAGTCGATGCCCCAACACTGCGTAT
>Ga0256845_1003025_pt1 | contig 11672 bp, 9 predicted proteins | sample RiftiametaG_FD_189101 | JGI IMG/M metagenome (GOLD analysis project Ga0256845, IMG submission 189101) | Tube worm associated microbial communities from hydrothermal vent at the East Pacific Rise, Pacific Ocean - Riftia | ecosystem: Host-associated > Annelida > Integument > Unclassified ... | reverse complement strand
CAGCATCGGGACGATTTGCGCTTCAGGATAGCTTGCCCGAACAGCGGAAATTTTTCTTTCCAATGTCTCCAGCACCTTGTCTTCTTCCCGCCGTGAACGTCGCCGCTCATCAAGCCGCAGTTTCGTCTCTCCGACAATCAGCACTGGTTCTCCATTGCGGACAGCCCTCCCGAAAAAGTTAATCTCTTCACCACCGATCTCGGTGCGGATTAGCCGTTCGGATATTTCGATTCCGTACCGCTCTTCTAAAAACGCCGGTAATGCCCGATAGGCTTCATTCTCCAATCCATAACTCACACTGCGTGAGAGTCCTCCAAGTTCGCCCCGCGTAGCGGAAAGCCCTTGCGCCAGTTCCTTCTGGGCGTCTGCCAGTTCTTCCATCCGCTGCTCGGTGTGTTGCTGGGCTTCCGCCAACTCTTCCATCCGCAGTTCGGTGCGTTGCTGAGCTTCTGCCAACTCTTCCATCCGCTGCTCGGTGCGGCGTTGGGCCTGGGCCAAGTCTCTGACAATCTCTTTGAGCTCATTAAAATCTCCGGTGTTGACAAGGTCAGTATAGGCGTCAGTAATTGTTTCTGCCAGGATCGCAGCCTGACGAATTTCAAAGACGGTCTTAAACCGTGTGAGCAATTCTTGTTCTTTCAGCATCTTATTTCACTCCCATTATGACGAGATGAAGTAACTATTTGAAGGAGCGTTTCCCTTGTCAAGCAAATTTTTCCCGGAGAGAGCGGGATGCAATGTGGTCCCCATGTAAAGGCGAGGTTTCCTCGTCCTGAAACCGGGTTAATAGAATAATGTTACCTTGAACTCTTCTCCAATTTCTTCAAACATGACCTCACGCTGCCGTTTCCGGGCCTCAGCCCAGACCATTGGCAGGCCACGACCAAGTTTGTCGATATAATTCAAATTTTCCATAAATTTCACGATCACGGGGTTGACAGCATACGACACACCGGCTTTCAATTTTTCAATGGTCACAGTATTGGGTAACCGCCCCGGGCTGATCACCTCCAAACGGTTATCAAAGATGAATACGCGGATTTTCGACCCGAAAATGGCATAATTCCGATGACAACACGCGTTGACAATGAGTTCACGCAACACTTTGTCAGGATACACATCCTGTTCAATCCGTTTGTTCCCGACAATGGTTGAGGCCCGGATGAGATGGTTCCTGATAATGGCTGTGGTCGTATCAATCTGGACATCAAGATTGCCTTCAATATTTTGTTTGTCAAGCAGTTCGTCTGTGATGTCGGTTCCGGCAAAACGCGCCAATGAGACCGAGGCATTGAGCAAGTATTTTTGTGGAGTTATCCCGAAAATGAGCAGCCCAGCGACTGATAATTGCCCTTCCTCTTTGAGAATATCTGTGTTTGTTAAAAGATGGATTTTTTCTGCTTCTGAGAGAAGCTCGAAATTTAACTCATACGGTTCAAAGTACGTCGCGATTTTGTGAAAGTTCAGATTTTTGACCGAACTGTGTTCGACCGGGGTACTATCAAAATGAAACACCCCGCTTTGTTGAAACAGGCGCATAAGTTCATGGACACTCGCCATCCGGTTTGTCGAGCCGACGCGAATAAAAAATTTGCCATCGTGAGTTTGATACGGTTTATCTGTACCCTTTGGAACCTCAAGGATACCAAGAATTTTGTGATCAACCATTGTTTCGGAATAGGTGGGGCGGATCTGCGGGGTGATATTATTGCGAGCAATGTTCATGCACCATTCTTCGTAGTTCTTGTTCCGGTCGAGACCGCGAACCTGTTTATTGTCCTCGACACCGATCAGAATCACTCCACCCGAAGCGTTGGCAAACGCAACAATTTCTCTGGCAAGGGCTTCTGCCCTGAGATTGGCTGATTTGAACTCGATATTCGTATTTTCACCTTGATCGAGTAAGAGTCCTACTTGTGATGTGTCCATTTTTTCCCCATGAGTTGTGAATACAGAACGTCGGCATGACCATTTGAACCTACTTTGTACCACCTCAAGGTGCAAGGACCAGCTAACTTCTTCACGAGATATAAGTCAAACATTTAATACCATTCTAATCATCTTTTCCCCGCAGAATACACCTTGACAGAATTTTTTCATACTTTTTCCCTTGACTTGAGTGCACGCCTATCACTACGGGTAAATTATTGTAACATTGTAAGAATTTGTCCTTCCTGCGAGGGCAGGAAGTTCCGGTATCTGCGTGCCTGTGTCCTGTATAACAGGAGAGAAATCTGTTGTTCAGGCATGGTCCGCAACAACTATGGGTTGTCATTCTGCTATAAAATGAGGTGAAATGAAATCATGATTCAAGACCTGATTCGACATACGCGGGTTCTGGAAATTGTCGGCGATACCATCCGAGTAAAAGCTGAGGGAGCTGCCTTTGGTGAGTTGGCGATCGTTGAAAATGTTGACGGAGAAACATCCCTGGCAAAAGTGGTCGAGTTAGACCGGGATATTGTCAGTCTCCAGGTGTTTGCCGGCGGAAAAGGACTGTCGACAGAGGCAGGAGTCAGGTTTCTCGGCCATCAGCAAAAAGTGACTTATTCAAATAATATTTTAGGACGGGTATTCCGCGGTTCTGGCGAGCAGTTGGATAATGGCCCAGATTTATCGACAGACCCGCAGATTGAAGTAGGCGGGCCGACAGTCAATCCGATGATGCGGGTGATGCCCAAAAATATGGTGCAGACCGAAGTCCCGATGATCGATCTGTTTAACTGCCTGGTGGAAAGTCAGAAAATCCCGATATTTTCGGTGGCCGGAGAACCCTTTAACGATCTGCTGGCGCGAATCGGGTTTCAGGCAGACGCCGACATCGTGATCTTTGGCGGCTTAGGGTTAATTTTTGATGATTACCATTTTTTTCGGACCCAATTCGAAGAACATGGGGTGTTTCATAAAACCGTTATGTTCGTCAATCTTGCCTCCGATCCAATCGTTGAACGGCTCTCCGTTCCGGATATGGCCTTGGCAGTCGCTGAAAAATTTGCGGTTGAAGAAAATAAACGGGTTTTGGTTCTGATGAGCGATATGACCGCGTATGCCGATGCAATGAAAGAACTTGGAGTTGCTTTGGAGCGGATCCCGGCGACGCGGGGATATATGGGAGATTTGTATACCCAGCTTGCCCAACGTTATGAAAAAGCCTGCGATTTTAAAGGCGCCGGATCGGTGACGATCCTGACCGTGACGACGATGCCTGGCAACGATGTCACCCATCCGGTTCCCGACAATACCGGATACATTACCGAAGGCCAGTTCTATCTGCATGATGGCGTGCTCGATCCTTTTGGCTCGTTATCGCGCTTGAAGCAGCATGTGGTCGGAAAGGTCACGCGGGAAGACCACTCTCAGATTATGAACACCATGATCCGATTTTACGCTGGCGCCACTGAAGCCGAACGTAAACAGGCCATGGCCTTTGAGTTGTCCCCGTTTGATGAAAAATTATTAAAATTTGGAAAACTTTTCCGTGATCGTTTTATGGATATCAAGGTCTCAATGCCGTTGATTCAAGCCCTGGATACCTCCTGGCAAACCCTGGCGGAATGCTTCGAACCTCAGGAATTGTTGATGAAACAAAGCTTGATCGAGAAGTATTTCCCGAAGAGTGCGTAGGGGAGACGGGTTACGAGTTACGGGTTGCGGGTTGCGGGTTCACACCGAGTTTTTACTCGCAACCCGTAACCCGTAACCCGAATAAACATGGCAAAACTGTCACTCACCAAGAGCGGCCTTCAGAAGCAGCGAACTGAGTTGAAATTGTATCAAAAATTGCTTCCCTCATTGGATTTGAAACGGATGCAGCTTACAGCAGAGTTGAATAAAGCCCGTGAACGGCTTGTTGCGGCGACGCGAAAGGCGGAGGAACTCAACGCCAAGGTTGCCGACCAGCTGCCGATGATGGCGGATAAAGATATTGATTTCTCCGGCCTGGTAAAGGTCACGTCCGTCACGTTGCGAAAAGAGAACGTGGTCGGGGTCAAATTGACGGTTCTGGATGACGTACAGTTTTCTGTCTTCCCCTATTCCATGCTGGCACGGCCACATTGGTTCGATACGCTGGTCGATGCGCTTCAGCAGGTTGTCAGAGCGCGTCTGGAAGTGCAAGTGGCTGCAGAGCGAGCTCGGGAACTGGAACATGCTGTTCGCCGGATCACTCAACGGGTCAATTTGTTTGAAAAAATTTTGATCCCGACGGCCAAAAAGAATATCCAGCGCATCCAAATCTTTTTGGGCGATGCGGAACGGTCGGCAGTGGTGCGGGCAAAACTTGCGAAAGCCATCAACCAAAAGAAGCGAGATGCGTTCATGGCGGAAGGAGTCGGAACATGAGTATTGTTGCACTGGTGAAAGTGACTGCGTATGGTCATATCCATGATAAAGCGCAGGTTCTTGAAGACCTTCAGGAACTTGGGTGTTTGCACCTGATTTCCTTGAAAGAGGACCGTGATATTGCCAGAGGGCGCGGCGGACCGACCTCTGAGGCTCGCGAGGTGCTGCATTTTCTTCAAAGCTGCCACCGGCGGCGGAAACAGATCATGAATCCGGCCAATTTTGATCCGGTCGTCATTGAACAAGAGACACTCATTCTGAAACGGCAGATCAAAACTCTTGAAGATCGACGGGATTTTTTATTAGAGCGCATCGCAAACCTAAAGCCCTGGGGCGATTTTCATCTGCCCCCCTGTGAAGACCTCGCGGGGTATCGTCTCTGGTTCTATCTTGTGCCTCATTATCTGATGAAAGAGGTCGAAGCGACGGACTGCATCTGGGAAGTCGTGAAACAGGATAATCGCTTCTGCTACGTGATCGTAATTTCGCAAAACGAGCCGGAAGGGATGCCGATCCCACGTGTGCGGACCGGCAGCGTGCCCTTATTGGAGTTGGAACGGGAACTCGAAGACATTGAAACAGACCTTGAAGACTTTCAGGCTGAACGGGAGAGTTTAACGAAATGGTGTACCTTATATGCCAGGAGCCTGAATCATCTGGAAGATATCGCTTCCCGCGAAGAGGCCGCACAGCAGACATTTGATGACGAGTTGCTGTTTGCCTTGCAAGCGTGGGCGCCGGAGTATGAACGTGACCGCTTGTTCTCATACGCCGAACAAAAAGGGCTGGCACTTGCTCTTGAGCAGCCAACGCCGGAGGACGAACCGCCAACGCTGTTGGAGAACGAATCGCTGCCATCAACCAGCGGACAGGATTTGGTCTTATTTTACATGACGCCAGGCTATCGCCTGTGGGACCCTTCAAACATCGTGTTCTTCTCGTTCGTGGTGTTCTTTGCCATGATTCTCTCGGATGCCGGCTATGGGCTGCTCCTGGGCGGCGTATTAGGGATGTATTGGAGTCGGATGGGGGCGTCAGACATTGGACGCAGATTCCGGGTACTGCTATCCTGGATGGTCGGGGCCTCTCTGGTCTGGGGAATCCTCTTAGGAAGCTATTTTGGGATCGCCCTCCCGACCGGTTCGGCTCTGGCGTCAATCAAACTCCTCGATATTAATAATTATAGCGTTATGATGCTGATTTCGATCTTGCTCGGGGTGGGACATCTTATTATTGCAAATGCCGCTGACGCCCGGTGTAAAAAGGGTTCTGACGAACGGTTCGCCTCGTTCGGCTGGATACTGATGTTAGCAGGAGGATTTTTTGCCTGGTTGGGTTCGTCTGGCGACGGATGGCTCTCCGGCTCTATGAAATCCATCGGAATCGCGGCAATGATCGTCGGGGCTGGAGGAATCTTATGGTTTACCAAACCGGATAAGGTCTGGTGGAAACGGCTCATTGGAGGGTTGCAGGGTTTTACCAAAGTGTCTGCCGCGTTTGGAGATACATTAAGTTATTTGCGCCTTTTTGCCCTGGGGTTGGCCGGAGCGTCGCTTTCAGCAACATTCAACGATTTAGCCGGAAACATTGATGAGGCGGTACCAGGGATAGGGATTCTGTTTGCGATCATCATCGTGCTGTTCGGACACAGCTTAAACCTGGTGTTGTCGATTAGCAGCGGCTTTATTCATGGGCTGCGGCTTAATTTTATCGAATTTTTTAATTGGAGTGTGCCTGAAGAGGGCTATCTTTTTAAGGCATTCGCGCGGAAAGAAGTGCATAGTGAACAGTGAACAGTCATAAATAAACAGTAAACATGGTGGAACAGTGAACAGTAAGGAGGTCACGACGTGGAAGGATTAATTCTTGCTTTAGGATGGATTGGAGTGTTTGCGCCAATGGCGCTTGGAGCATCAGGAAGCGCGATTGGATGCGCGAAAGCCGGCCAGGCTGCGTGCGGCGCGATGTTAGCCACAGAAAGTGGGTACGGGAAATATCTTGGGGTCTCGGCTATGCCGTCATCGCAAACCATTTATGGGATTGTCGTAATGCTGACGTTGAGCCGTATTATCGGACCGGACACGGCCCCAGGCGTTTTTGCGATTGGTTTGCTCTCGGGAATTGCTATGATGATTAGTGCAATTTATCAGGGCTTATGTTGCGCCGCATCCATCAATGTGTCAAAGGATAAGCCGGAAATTTTCGGAATTTCGATTGCTCCGGCAGCGGTGGTCGAAGGGTTTGCTGTGTTTGCGTTCGTCTTTGCGCTGGTGTTAGCAGGCTCGTTGTCTTGAGGAGGAGCATGAGTTATGGCAGAAGTAATGAAAACCACATCAGGAGTGCAGGAACTGATCAGCCGATTGAAAGATGAAGGCGTTCAGGCTGGTCGCCAGAAGGCTGAACAGATCATAAAAGAAGCCAGAGAGAAGGCGGCTAAAATTGTCGCAGAGGCCAGAGAGGAAGCTGACAAACTCCGGAGACACGCGCATACCAAAAATGAGGCGGAAAAACTCAACGCCCAGGAATCCCTGAAAGTTGCTGTAAGGGATACCGAGATTGAGTTGCAGGTCGGGTTGAAAAAAGCCTTTGAAAGCCACGTCAAACGCTTGGTGTCAAGAGAGGTGCAAGATGAAGAATTTCTGCGCCAGTTACTGTTGTGTATTGTGACTGCTGGTGCGAAAGAAATCCCGGAACGTGAATGTATAGAAGTGCTCTTATCTGAAAACGTGCTGAAAACCACTGACAAGGGGACGGCAGTCACTGAAGAAGGAAAAGCGCGACTGAGAAATTTTGTCTTTCGCGGAACCAGCGATATGTTGCGGGAAGGCGTGACGCTCAAAGCATCGAGCGAAGTAAGCGGCGGAATTACAGTGAAACTCGAGAACCAGGACGTGGTGTTCGACTTCAGCGACAATGCTCTTTCCGCCCTGATCCTGAAACATTTACTCCCACGGTACCGGGCGATTGTCGAAGGCTCCGAGTAGGAGGGATGCCATGAGCCGTCAAAATAGATATTATACTCTTCTTGCGAGCCTGCCCTGGCTGCCGGGATTTGACCAGGCCGAACGCTTGCCCATCAGCGAAAAACAGCTAAAAGAACGCCTGACAATGCTGGAGCCGGAAGATGAACGGGTCGTTCGCCGCGGCATGGCGTTTTTAGAATGGCGACAACATCCGACCGAACGGACTGACAGCGAAATGATGGAACGCTATCAGAAAATGATGGAAGTCATCCAACATCCTGCGTTGAAGGCGCTGGTCTCATTTGAGATCGATCAGCGGACCATTATGGTGGCGTTGCGCCGCCGCCAGCGCGGTATGTCTGCGCCAGGGCCGCATTGGGGGGTCGGATGCTGGGTCCGGTATATTGAGCAGCATTGGGACGCTCCAGACTTTCAGTTCGGCAAAATCCACTCCTGGATTCCGCAGGCGAAAACCTATCTTGAGCAAGGAGAAACTTTAGCCCTTGAACGATTTTTGATGAATCAGCTTTGGAACCATATAGATCGAACAATTCCAGGCAATGATTTCGGATTTGAATCTGTGCTGGCGTATCTTTTTAAATGGAGACTACTACAACAATGGCTCTCTTATAATGCTGAGGCTGCGAAAGCACGGTTTGAAGATTTGGTATCGGAGGTAATGAATGAGCACCAACAACTCTTCAACTGAACGACAACAGGAGCACGAACACCGTTCTCATGGAACAGTCCGGGTCGTGACTGTCCGGGAAAGTCTTGTCACGATTGAGGTAGATAACACCCCGATCCGTAAAAATGAGGTGGGATATATTTGCGTCGGCGAGGAACGCCTGATGGCTGAAGTGCTGCGTGTACAGGGCAATACGGCCGATATGCAGGTGTTTGAGGATACGCGTGGCGTGAAGATCGGAGACCCGGTTGATTTAACAGGCAAAATGCTGTCCGTCACGCTTGGGCCTGGTATTTTAAGCCAGGTGTTTGACGGTCTGGAAAAACCCCTGGCAGTGATCGCGAACCAGCACGGATTTTTTCTGCCCCGTGGCGTGGATGTGGCTCCGCTGAATGCAGAGAAAAAATGGAATTTCACCCCCACCGTGTCGATCGGGGATACCCTCGTGGCTGGTCAAACCATTGGAACCGTGCCGGAAGGCCAATTCCAGCATAAAATTATGATCCCCTTTAACGAACCGGGAGAAGTCGAGATCACCTGGATACAGCAGGGGAGTTTCACCATCAATACGCCAGTAGCGCGTATAAAAACCGAAAACGGCAAAGAGCAGGAACTCACCATGACGCAGGCCTGGCCAGTGCGGCGTCCTCTTCCGGAAGCGATGATTCGGCGCAGATACGCGGAACGGTTGTATCCCGATGAACCGTTAACCACAACCCAGCGGATTATTGATACCTTTTTCCCGATCGCACGCGGAGGAACCGCCTGCATCCCAGGGCCATTTGGCGCGGGAAAAACCGTACTGCAAAGCTTAATCGCCCGCTATTCGACGATTGATATTGTGGTCATTGTAGCCTGTGGCGAGCGTGCCGGGGAAGTCGTCGAAACAATTACAGAATATCCGGAAATGAAAGACCCCAAAACCGGCGGCTCGTTGATGGATCGAACGATTATCATCTGTAATACGTCGTCAATGCCTGTGGCAGCACGGGAATCATCGATTTATACCGGCATGACGATTGGAGAATATTATCGGCAGATGGGCTATAACGTCTTAGTGATTGCCGACTCGACCTCCCGTTGGGCACAGGCGATGCGTGAGACGTCAGGACGCATGGAGGAAATCCCTGGTGAAGAAGCCTTCCCGGCCTATCTTGATTCGTCAATCAAGAACGTGTACGAACGAGCGGGTGTCTTGAAGTGCCCAGACGGGGCAGTCGGAAGTTTGACAATGATCGGAACGGTCTCGCCGGCCGGCGGAAACTTTGAAGAACCGGTGACCCAGGCCACGTTAGCAACGGTCAAAACCTTTCTGGGCCTGTCGTATGAGCGGGCCTACAAGCGTTTTTATCCGGCAATCGATCCGCTCATTTCCTGGTCGCGCTATCTTGAACAGTTGCAGGAATGGTTCAGGACTCATCTGACGCCTGAATGGGTCGATGATGTCAAACAGATGCAGGAACTGCTGGAACAAGGAGATTCTATCTACCAAATGATGCAGGTCACAGGCGAAGAAGGAATATCGATTGAGGATTATGTCGTCTGGCAGAAATCCATGCTCCTTGATATGGTCTATTTGCAGCAGGATGCCTTTGATGAGGTTGACGTGTCGATGGAACGTGACCGACAACTCGAGAGTTTCGGTCTGCTCAAAACTCTCATCAACCGCGACTATCAGTTTTCTGATAAAGAGAACGTTCGGGATTTTTTCACTCGCCTGACAGGATTGTATAAGAACTTAAATTACAGTCCCCACAACTCTTCAGATTATACCAGCTATACTCAGGAAATTCATGATTTTGCGGCGAAATATTCCTAAAAACGCACGCGCAGGGCAGCTTCGTTCCGACGTTCCTGCGTCGGAACGATTTTTTGACAACTCTGAATGTCCTTAGCAACCATCACATCACTCCCCCAGTTTAGCCGAAATACCCGGCGGTTTAAAGAGATCGCCGGAGTGCTGGTCAAGTATGGCCTGGCTAATTGGATTACGGAGCAATTCCCTGACGTTGTCAAAGACCTCTTCAAGACCTCAGACGGAATAGATTTGACAACCTTAAACGGAGGAGTTCGGTTACGGCTGGCACTGGCTGAATTAGGCCCAACGTTCATCAAGTTGGGGCAAGTTCTCAGTACCCGTATTGATTTGGTTGGCCCCAAATTAGCCTCAGAACTGGCAGAACTCCAATCCGGCACTCCCCCTGACCCGCCTGATGTCGTACGGGCGACGCTTGAATCAGAACTTGGCGATAATCCTGACACGCTCTTTGCTGAGTTCAATTATCATGCAATGGCGTCGGCGTCGATCGGCCAGGCCCATCTCGCGAAATTCTTTGATGGCCAGGAAGTGATCGTCAAAGTCCAACACAAGGGGATCGAAGAGAAAGTCACCACAGACCTCGATATTTTGATCGGCTTGACGAAACTCGCTGAACAGTACGACCCTGAACTTCGCTATTACCAGCCACAAGCCACTGCCGCTGAATTCCGGAAAAGTTTGTTGCAGGAACTGGATTTCCGCCGGGAAATGCGCAATATGCAGACGTTTCGCAAAAATTTCACCAACAACCCAGCAATCCATATTCCGACAGCCTACCCAGACTTTTCGACGCGCCGCGTGTTGACGATGGAAAAACTCGAAGGCTACAGCATTTCACATCTTGAACGCCTCAGACAAGACGGCATCGATGGAAAAGCTCTCATACATACTGGGGCGAATATGTTTATTGATATGGTTTTTCGCGACCGGTTTTATCACGCCGATCCCCATCCCGGGAATATCTGGGCGCTGCCTGGCGGCGTGGTTGGGTTATTGGATTGCGGGATGGTTGGCCGTCTCGATTCCCGAGCTCAGGAAGGGATTGAGGAAGTGCTGATGGCTATTATCGCAGAGGATGCAGAACTATTGACCGACGTGGTCATTCGCTTGGGATCGGCTCCTCACACTCTTGATCGGAATGCTCTTCAAAAGGATGTCGAAGAATTTGTCGAAGAGTATGTGGACCTCTCGGTCAGGGATTTTGATATTAGCAACGTTCTTGATGCGTTGACGGAAATCATTCGAACGCACCACATTCTGCTGCCGACAGGTATTTCTTCATTGGTTCGATTGCTCATTATGTTGGAAGGAACCGTCCGAATGCTTGATCCGGATTTCCAGCTCTTTGAATTGCTGGAGACCCGGAAATTTGAATTTACTCAAAAACAATTTTCTCCCCAACGGTTACTGCAACGCATCGTCCGCTCGTATCGTGACTGGGAACGGTTATTGACGATGCTGCCGCGCGAATTGGCAGACATCCTCGAAGGTCTTCGGATTGGGAATTTCGACGTCCACCTGGACGTTCGACGCCTGGATACGATAGTGAATCGCTTGGTGTATGGCATTTTAAGTGCGGCACTGTTTATGGGGTCGTGCCAGGTTCTCAGCGCCAAAATACCCCCCCTGCTGCATGGTGTCTCTATTTTTGGGGCAGTGGGATGCGTTCTCGCGACGATTTTAGGTATCCGGCTTCTACTCGCTATCAGAGTTTCGGGCGACCTGGGGAAAAAAGACCAGTAAACGGGGACTTATACTTCGTCAGCATCATCTGCAACAGGCATCCTGCATAGAATGCTGTTCAGCCTTCCAGATACGATTCCAGGCTTTCAAGGTTCGGAAGAATCTGAGCCGGAGTAAA
>Ga0256845_1003024_pt1 | contig 11673 bp, 9 predicted proteins | sample RiftiametaG_FD_189101 | JGI IMG/M metagenome (GOLD analysis project Ga0256845, IMG submission 189101) | Tube worm associated microbial communities from hydrothermal vent at the East Pacific Rise, Pacific Ocean - Riftia | ecosystem: Host-associated > Annelida > Integument > Unclassified ... | reverse complement strand
TTTTAGCTGGTTCTTCTGTTTTAGTTTCAGCTTTTGGAGTAAACTTTTCTACTAGTTTGTTCCAATGTCTTACTTCTTTTTGTTTTTCATATTTAACAGTCATAAACTTTATAAAATCTTCACTAATACGAAGGTTACGCTCAACTTCTACAATAGAGTCTGTTGGAGCTTCAAAATAAAATACACCATAGTTTCCACGCTCAAATTTTTCAACTTGATACGCTAGTCTTCTAGTTCCCATGTTTTGTAATGCAGCTATAACTGCGCCATTTTTCTCTAAAATCTCTTTTAGATAGTTAATCTTTGCTTGTAACTCTTCTTCAACCAATGTTGGTTTAAGAACGAAAAGCAATTCATACTTTCTTGTCATTGTTTCTCCTTATGGATTTGACTTTACACTCTACATGTAAAGCAAGAATTTACTACCCTAGAGCAGTGTGAACGCGGATTATATTATAAATATGCTTGAAGTTTAATTAAGGCGGAAATAAGATAGGAGTTTTTGTCTAAGTTTTTTACTTTTTTTAGAGCTAATTCTGTTTTTGCCAAGTGTTCTAACACGTTTTTATAGGTCTGAATTTCTATGCGTATACTATGGTCAGCTCGCTGTTTTGCAAGTTGAGGGGGAAGAGGGTAGCCAAGAATTGCTCTAGCATCAAACGTGCCGTGCATTTTGATGTACATGTGAAAAAGAAGTAGCTGTGAAAGGTAGCTTTGTATTGCGTTTATAACTCTCACTTCATCTGCTCCACCACTCTCACTCAGAGTTGAAAAAGAGTCTTTTATGTCCTCTTTTTTTAGTAGTTTTTCAACAAAACTATCAAGTCCAACAGCACCTAAACCATAAACAACTCTATCTATATCGGCAGATTGAACTTCTGTATCAAATAGGGCAAGTTTTTCAAATTCATTTACACATAGCGAAAGGTCTTCAAGTTGTAACAAGTAGAGATGCTGGAGTGTATAACCACTAATGTTTAAACCAACTTCTTTAGCTTTTAGGTTTAGAAGACTTAGGGCTTCCCCAAGATTTGGTTTGAAAAATCTTACAAAGTTTTTTTTGAACGATTTAGCTATATTTACCGCTTTTTTTGAGTCACCAAAATACTGAAAAAGAAGAAAACTGTTATCACTTTTTTCACAAAGTGCCACAAGTACATCTAGCTCTTTTTTTGGAATTGCTTTGTCGCTTTTTATGACAACAATATTTTGTCCACCAAAAAGTGATGATTGACTTAAATGGTTTTTTGCAGTTGTAAAGTCGTATTCATCGTAGTGAAGTAGCAGTTTTTCATCATCTGCTTCGCTCCATTGTTGTGTTACTTTTGTTGAAAAGTAGTTGTTTTGAAAGTCACACTCTCCATAAAGAAGCATAGATTTTGGTAATCTATGATTGTTTAGAAGCCCCTCAAAATCTCTTTTATACATTGGCTTTTCTCACTATTTTTGCCCAAATTCTTCCTGTGGCAATGTCGGCTTCAACTATTTTGACTATAACTCTCTCAAAAAGTTCAGCTTCATCATCTAGTAAAAATATTCTAGCACCTACTATCTCATCATCTAGTTTTGCTATAGGAGTTTTTGCTATGTCTGTTACTATGGCTTTTACATCTTCTCCAACTCTCTCATGAGCCCATCTTGCAAACTTTCTGTCCATGTAATCCCATGCTACTTTATCGCTTTCACGCTCTAGGTTACTTATGTTTTCACAAAGTGAGTCTATGTTTTTAAGTAAAAACTCTTTTCTCTTTTTGTCATGTTTCAGATCAGCCTTTAAAAGTCTATGAAGTGTTAAATCACTATATCTTCTTATGGGTGAAGTAAAGTGCGTGTAGCTATCAAAACCAAGTCCAAAGTGCCCTTTGTTTTCAGGCTCATAGACTGCTTTTTGTTGGCTTCTTATGATTAGTTTGTCTACCTCTTCACGTATGCCTATCTCATCGGCTTTACTCTGTAAATGTTTTATAAGAACTGGAATATCTGGGTTAAATCTCTCATTTATGCCAACATAAGCTAAGTCTTCAAGTAGTTTTTCTATCTTGGAAAGACTAGGTTCGCCATGAGTTCTAAAGATGCCATACTCTAGTTTTTTTGCAGCTGCCTTGTTGGCTAAAAGCATACAATCTTCTATGAGTGAGTGAGAAGCTGTCTCTTTTTCTAAGCGAGTAGAGACTAAATTTTGTTCTTCATCTACTACCATTCTAGTGTCAGATGAGCGAAATTCAAATGAGTTTTTGAGTCTTTTTTCTCTTACTTTTTTCATTGTTTCATATAGTGGTAAAAGTGATTTTAGTATAGTTTTGTCAATCTCTCTTTGTTTTGAAAAATCACCCTCTAAAAAGTCATCTATCTCTTCGTATGTATATCTTCTTTTTGAGTGTATGACTGCGTTAAGAAGCTCTTCTTTGACGGGACTGTAGTTTGAATCAAGTTTGATTTTAAAAACGAAAGCTAGTCTATCCTCATCTGGTTTTAGTGAACAGATATTTTCACTTAAACTTCTTGGAAGCATAGGAATTGATTTGTGTGGAAAGTAGATAGAAAAGCCTCTTTTTTGAGCCTCTTTGTCTATGTGTCCCAAATCAAAAAGATACTCACTAACATCGGCAATAGCGACATAAAGAGTCGTGTTTTTAACATCAAAGTAGACTGCATCATCAAAGTCTTTGGCATCTACGGGGTCAATGGTGCAAAAATCAAGATCAGTTAAATCTACTCTATCAGGATAAAAACTTTTGTCTACATAGTTGCCATGAGAGGCAGCTTCTAACTCAGCTTTTTCACTAAAAAATTCTGTTTTATCAAAAAGTGCCATAGAAATTTTTTCATCTACTCTTGGGTCACTCAAAACTCCTAAAACTTCTACTAAAGTACCTGTCGCATTGTCTATTCTTAGTACAGTTCCATCAGGAAGTTGTTTTAGTGATTTTTGGGTTGCTGTTATGTTTTGAACTAGTGTTGTTTTTACATTAACCCCAACAACTCTTTTATGTTGTACTTTCGTGTAAACAAGACTAGTAGCATTTTTTCTTTTTGCTATGTAGATGACTTTTGCTTTTGGACGACCTTGTTTAGTGTGTAGTCTTTTAACTATAACTATATCACCTCTCATGGCACCATTTGTGTCATTAGCTTCTACAAGTAAATCTTTCATCTGTTTATTTGCGTATGTTTTTACAAAACCAGTTCCACCAAAGGTTACATCAATAGTTCCAGCTCTGTATCTGGAATCAAGAGTGCATTTGCCTTGTTTTAGTTTTACTGCTTTTAGTCTTACGAGGTCGTTTATTAGGGAGGAAAATTCAGAAGGAATCTCCTCGTTTGTCACACCGTGACTCAATGCGAGGAGAAATTCAATCACTGTTTAACTTTTTCTACTGCGTTAAGGAATACTTCTTGGTTTAAATCATTTTTAGCCAATATCTCTAAAGAAGAAGTTATAGCACTATCTTCGAGCTGACCAAAGATATTGATTGAGTTTTTGATTATCAAAAGTGCTGTTGCAAAAGGCTGTATATGCTCATCTGCTTCAGTTGGAGCGTTAGAGTAGCGTATAGTTTCTACTAACTCTGTTTCTAGGTTCCACTGCTCAAATATTTTAGCTGTTATCTCTTCGTTACTAAAGCCTATAACTTCATTTTCTAGCGCAGATACTTCAGAAGGAGTTTTTGCTTTTTTAAGGCCACTTAAAAACTCTTCACTTTTGCCTTGTTCAACTACTTCATTTGCTATAATAATCTTACCAACTTCCATCATAAATGATGCAGGAACAAGGATATCAAGCATATCTCTATTTACTTTTGTAAACCAGTTAAACATAAGAGCACTTTGAGCAATACTTATCTCTAAAAACTTTGCATTTGTTAAATCATATGGAGATAAATTTATTTTTATGTTTTGCTTTATTGCACTAGAGAGTGCAAAACCTCTGATTGTTGCCATACCAAAAAGCGAGATAGCATGAGAAATATTTTTTATCTCGCGACTAAATCCATATAGAGGAGAATTTGATGATTTTAGTATGTTTGCTGTAAGCATGGGATCACCCTCTACGACCTTTACCAAGTCATTTAGTGAACTATTTTTATCTGTACAGATACGTTGAATCTTCATGATGGTATCGTCAAGAGGCGGAAGAGCTTTTATTTTTTTTAGTATGTTGCTATCCATAAGGTGTTTCCTGTATTTGTTATTTAAAAACATTTTATCAGTTGTTACTTTATAGTTTGCTTTACGACAATAAATTGATGTAAGCAAATATTTTTCTAAGTAAATTTTAGATAAAATAATGCAAATTATTAAAAGGGTAGAAGATGGCAATAACAGTATTTTATGATAAAGATTGTGATTTAAGTATCGTTCGTTCAAAAAAAGTAGCAATGATTGGATTTGGCTCTCAAGGGCATGCTCACGCTGAAAACTTACGTGATAGTGGCGTTGAAGTAGTAGTTGGACTTAGACCAGAAGGTAGTTCATGGAAAAAAGCTGAAGCAAAAGGTTTTAAAGTTTTAAGTGTTTCGGATGCGTCAAAAGAGTCTGATATTATCATGATTCTTCTTCCTGATGAGTCTCAAGCAGATGTTTTTGAAGCTGAGATTAAACCAAACTTGAGTGATGGAAATGTTATTGCTTTTGGACATGGTTTTAACATTCACTACAGTCAAATACAAACACCAAAAGGCATAGATTGTATTATGGTTGCTCCAAAAGCTCCAGGTCATACTGTAAGAAGTGAGTTTATAGCTGGTGGCGGAATTCCTGATCTTATTGCTGTTGACCAAGATGCAACTGGAAATGCAAAAGCAATTGCTTTAAGTTATGCAAGTGCTATTGGTGGAGGAAGAACAGGAATTATTGAGACAACTTTCAAAGACGAAACTGAGACTGATCTTTTTGGTGAGCAAGCTGTTCTTTGTGGTGGAGCTGTTAGTCTTGTTCAAGCAGGATTTGAAACTCTTACAGAAGCTGGTTATGAGCCAGAGATGGCATACTTTGAGTGTCTTCATGAGCTTAAGCTTATTGTTGACTTGATGTATCAAGGCGGAATTGCTGACATGAGATACTCAATTAGCAATACTGCTGAGTATGGTGATTATGTTAGTGGTAAAAGAGTTATCAATGATGAGTCTAAAAAGGCTATGAAAGAGATTTTAGCAGAGATTCAAGATGGTAGATTTGCTAAAGATTTTATTTTAGAGAGAAAAGCAGGATATGCTCGCATGAACGCTGAGCGTGCAAATGCAGAGAGAAGTGAAATTGAACAAACTGGTAAAAAACTAAGAGCAATGATGCCTTGGATTACTTCAAAGAAAATTATAAATAAAGACGAGAACTAATACCATTTACATGTAGAGGTTTTCCTCTACATGTAATACTTTTAAAACGGAGCATAATTTGGGCACAATCATAACTGTAACATCTGGAAAAGGCGGAGTTGGTAAATCGACTACAACGGCAAACTTAGCAGTAGGACTTGCTAATCTTGGTAAAAAAGTAGTAGCAATTGACTTTGATATTGGGCTAAGAAACCTTGATATGATTTTAGGACTTGAAAACCGCATAGTTTATGATGTTGTCGATGTTATGGAAGGTCGCTGTAACCTTTCTCAAGCTCTTATAAATGATAAAAAAGCAAAAAGTTTATACTTCCTTCCTGCAAGTCAAACAAAAGATAAAGATGTACTGAAACGTGAAAAAGTTAAAAAGCTTCTTCTCTCACTCAAAAAGGAGTTTGATATAGTTTTACTAGATTCTCCCGCTGGAATTGAGAGTGGTTTTGAACACTCTATTTTCTTAGCGGATAGGGCTTTGATCGTATCTACTCCTGATGTTAGCTCTGTTCGTGATGCTGACCGTGTTATAGGTATTATAGATGCGAAAAGCGAAAAAGCAAAAGAGGGTAAAGAGGTAGAAAAACACGTTATCATTAACCGCATAAAACCAGAGATGGTAGAAGCAGGCAATATGCTTAGCACTGAAGATGTTCTTAGTATTTTAGCACTTCCTCTTATAGGTGTTATTCCTGACGATGAAGATATAATCGGCTCAACAAATATGGGTGATCCTATCATAAACAAAGAGAAATCAATCTCAGCAGAGAGCTACAGAAGAATCGCAAGAAGAGTTTTGGGAGAAGAGATAGAGTTTATGGATTTAAAAGCAAAAAAAGGATTTTTTGGAGCGATCAAAGGAATTTTTAGATGAGTTTTTTGAGTAGTATTTTTGGTAAAAAAAAGAGTAGTGCTAGTGTTGCAAAAGATAGACTTACAATCATGTTGGCTCATGAGAGAGTAAATTGCAAACTACCATACTTAAACGACTTGAGAAATGACTTAATAGAGGTAATAAAGAAGTATACTTCAGTTGATGATGTGAAGATAACATCTCAAAACAATCAAAATGTAGATATGCTTGAAGTCGAGATAATCCTTGGCAAAAAGTAGACGCAAAAAGAGAAAATCTCACAAAAAAAGTAAACTGTTTTCTACAAAGAAGATAGCTCTTGTCCTTTTAGCTTGTTTTAGTGCATTTGCTATTGTATATGGAGTTAATTATTTTCAGATAATACAATCAAAAAATAAGAATGAAGAATCTATTGAAATCTTGATGAACAAAATGAAAAAGATGCTTGATGAAGAGAAAAAACGTTTAGATTCTTTGCAAAAGTATAAAAAGCCAAAAGAATCAAAAAAACTTCCTCCTATTACAGTGATAAAACCAAAAGAAGTAGAGAAAGAGACACATTTTTCAGAGATACAAGATTATAAAAAAAGTTTAGAAAAACATAAAACAGAAGATAAAAAAATTCTACATGTAGATAAAAAACAGACATATAGTGGCAAGCCAAAACTTGCAATCATTATTGATGACGTGGCATATGCTCATCAGATTAGGCTTATAAAACAAATTCCATTTAGAGTAACTCCATCATTTTTTCCACCGACAAAACGACATCCTGATACTATAAATCTTTCAAAAGATTTTAGGTTTGCGATGATTCACCTTCCTACAGAAGCTTTGAGCTTTGCAAGACCAGAACCCGAAACTTTAAAAGTTGGTGATTCTACTGAGAAAATGAGAAAAAGGATAAAACAGATAAAGCAGTGGTTTCCATCAATAATATATTATAATAATCATACAGGCAGTAAGTTTACATCTGATTATCAATCTATGGATAAACTTATGGGTATTATGAAAGATGAAAATCTTTACTTTGTAGATAGCCGAACAACTGCCCAAACAAAAGCCCCAAAAATAGCTAAAAAGTACGGTGTAAAACTTTACTCTAGAGATATATTTATAGATAATGACATAGAAAAAAGATTGATAAGAAAACAGTTAAAAAAGGCTATGAAGATAGCTAAAAAAAGAGGATATGCTGTTGCTATAGGACATCCTCATGAGAACACTTTAAAAGTACTAATAGGTGCAAAAGAGATGTTGAAAGATGTTAAACTAGTTTATTTGAAAGATTTATAATGAAGATTGAGTTTAATGTTAAAGAGTTAAACTCAATGAAAAAGTATCCTAAAGATATATTTTATAGAGGTAACTTAGAATTACTAAATAAAGATAAAATTTCCATAATTGGGACTCGTCGTCCCTCTTCATACACAAAAATTTTAACAGCAAGAATTTCATCAGAATTGTCAAAAAGAGGAGTCTGTATAGTGAGTGGAGCTGCTATGGGTGTTGATAGCATTGCACATCAAAATGCAGGTGCTAGTAACACTATTGCTGTTATGGCTAATGGACTTGATATAAAGTACCCTAATGTCAACAAATCTATCATAACAAGTATTGAAAATCAGGGTTTAACATTGAGTCAATTTGATGAAGGTTTTCGTGCTACTCCTTGGAGTTTTGTGGTTAGAAACGAGGTTGTAGTATCTTTGGGAAATCTTCTTATTGTAAGTGAAGCAGATTTAAAAAGCGGAAGCATGAGAAGTGTTGAGTTTGCTTTAAAAATGAAAAAAAAGATATATGTTTTACCTCATAGAGTAGGAGAGAGTGAAGGTACAAACTATCTTTTGAAAAACTCTTTGGCTACAGCAATCTATGATGTAGATGAGTTTGTATCTCAGTTTGGTTCTACATGTAAACAAAACAGAGATAACCTTTTAGAGTTTTGTAAAACAAATCCAACTTATGAAGAGGGTATTGAAAAATTTGGCGATAAAATTTTTGAGTATGAGTTAAATGGCAAAATTGTTATAAAAAACAATATAATATCAACTCTTTAAGTGCAAATTCTTTTTTATTTGATTATAATCATAAATAATAAAATAAGAGAAGGAGAGTTAAAGTGAGTTTTAAAAATAAAATTGCCTTGGTTGTTTCGATTATCGTATTTTTGGGTTTGAGTGTTTTTGGGGTTTTTAGTTATATGGACACAAAACATAGTAGTGTAGAACAAGTTGAATCATCACTTATTTCAAAGGCTAAAGGTCTTACTAGTTACATTGATTTGTGGATTAAAAATAAAAAAAGTATAGTTGCTGATACTGCAGAAGCATTTAGATATTCTGAAGATTCCTGGGAAGGGGAGTTAGTTCCTAAACTCAAAAAATATGCGAACAAAATTGGAGCTATGGATGCTTATATTGGTTTTAAAGATGGTCGTATGGTGCTTGGAAGTGGAGAAAAATTGCCAGATGATTACGATCCAAGAGTAAGACCTTGGTATAAAAAAGCAGTATCTCTTAAAAAAGTTGGTATTACTGATGCATATCAAGATGCAACGACAAAGAAATTTATAGTAACTATAATGGCTCCTATTTATGATAATGAAGATTTTGTTGGTGTTTATGGAATAGATTTAGAATTAGATGATTTGGTAAAAATTATTGCTAATACAAAGTTTGATGGTGGTTACGGTTTACTGTTAGATAGTAAAAACATAATCATAGCACACCCTGCAAAAAAGGTTCTAGGTAAAGAGTTGTCAAAAGTAGCTCCAACAATGAATAGTGCTCTTAAAGCTTCTAAGGGAGCATTTATAGAGTATGATTATAATGGTGCAGATAAACTTTTTGCATATTTTGTTTCAAAAGAGAGTGGTTGGACTCCTGGCATCACATTTGATAAAAAAGCAGCATATAGATTTTTAGATAAGCAGGCTATGGGACTTTTTATATTGGGTTTGATTATTTTGGCTATTACACTTATAATAATTGTTTTTGGGACAAGAATTCTTATGAAACCGCTTGATAACTTAAATGAATTGGTAAAAGAGATGGCAGGAAGTGATGGTGATTTACGTCAACGTCTTGAAGTAAAATCAAAAGATGAGTTTGGTGAAGTTTCAAGCAATATAAACCTTTTTATAGAAAAACTTCATGAAATAGTAAAGACTTCAAAAGAGATAAGTGCAGAAAACTCTGCTATATCAGAAGAACTTTCTCAAACAGCATCAGAAGTTGGTAAAAATGTTGAACAAGAGTCTTTAATCGTGGCAAATACTCGTGAAAAAGGTATGGATCTTAGTTCTTATTTAGACAGTGCTGTCGATAAAGCAAAACTTTCTCAAAAAGAGCTTGAAAAGACGTTTACAAGTGTAAATAGTGTGAAATCAAAAGTTGAAGAGCTAGAGAGTACAATGCAAGAAACTTCACAAAAAGAGCAAGATTTGGCTGAAAAACTAAACCAAGTAAGTCAAAATGCAGAAGAGGTGAAAGATGTACTTAATATCATCAAAGATATAGCAGACCAGACAAACTTGCTTGCCCTAAATGCTGCTATAGAAGCTGCACGTGCTGGTGAGCATGGACGTGGTTTTGCAGTTGTTGCTGATGAAGTTAGAAAACTAGCAGAACGAACTCAAAAGTCTTTAGTTGAGATAGATGCAACTATAAATATAGTTGTCCAATCAATCACAGAAGCTAACAGTGAGATTTCTGAAAATGCAAAAGATGTTCACGCTTTAGCTGATGTTTCAGTTCATCTTCAAGAACAGATGGTAGAAATCTCTAGTGTCATACACCAAACTATAGAAGATGCTAGTAAAACAGTAGATGACTTTGCAGATACATCTAAAAAAGTTCAGTCTATAGTAGCTGAAGTAGATGAAGTAAACAATATCTCTGCAAGCAATGTAGAAAGTGTTGAAAATGTATCAACAGCTTCAGGACATCTTCATTCAATGACTGAGAAACTTAATAACGAATTAGGTAAGTTTAAGTCATAGTGACTAAAACTAAATTTGATTTAATTATAATTGGAGGAGGGGCTACAGGTTGTGGTGTAGCCCTTGATTCTTCACTGCGAGGTTTAAAAACGCTTATAGTAGAAAAAAATGACTTTTCTGAAGGAACTAGCAGTAGAAGTACTAAGTTAGTTCATGGAGGAGTTAGATACCTTGAAAATGCTGTTAAAAAACTTGATATTGCTCAGTATAATCTTGTAAAGGAAGGTTTAAAAGAACGATATAGACTTCTGCAAAATGCTTCACATCTTGCGCATAGTGTCACTTTAGTAACTCCTCTTTATAAGTGGTATGAAATCCCTTACATGTACATAGGTCTTGCACTTTATGATTTGATTTCTGGTAAAAGAAGACTTGGTAAGAGTCAAATAGTTAGTAGAGATGAGATAATTAAGATTTTTCCATCAGTAAAAAAAGAGGGACTTAAAGGTGGCGTAAGATACTTTGATGGTGCTTTTAATGATGCAAGAATGGTTATATCTCTACTGCAAAGTGCTTCTAAAGAGGGTTGTATAGTCAAAAACCACACAGAAGTAGTAGGTTTTGTATATGAGAATAGTAAAATTATAGGTTTAAAACTAAAAGATGATTTAACAAAAAATAGTTATGAAGTAAATGCAGATATGATTATAAATGCAACAGGTTCATTTAGTGATAAAATGAGAAAACTTGATGATCAAAATGCAAAAGATATTTTAAAATCAAGTTCTGGCGTACATATTGTTTTAGATAAAAAGTTTCTGCCAAATGATGAAGGAATAATGATACCTAAAACAGAAGATGGAAGAGTTCTTTTTATGCTTCCCTATCTTGGAAAGTGCCTAGTTGGAACAACGGACGAGAGTGCAGAAGTTGAAGAGAGACCACTTGTGAGTGATAAAGATATAGATTATCTTCTTCGTCATATAGCTAAGTATTTTGATGCAAAAGTTACAAAAAAAGATATATTATCCTCATGGTCAGGATTGAGACCACTCGTTGTAAACAATAATGTCAAAAATACAAAAGAGTTGGTACGTGAACATGTCATTATTGAGTCACAATCTGGGCTTATAAGTGTTGTGGGTGGTAAGTGGACAACGTATAGAAAAATGGCAGAAGAGACACTTGATTTTGTTCTTAAAATGAAAAAGAAGAATAATCTACACAGTTGTAAGACAAAAGAGTATAGATTAGTAGGAAGCAGAGAAAATCTACATCAAATTAAAGAAGAATTAGATAGATTACAGCTTGAAGATAGAACAAAAGAGCATCTAGTATCATCTTATGGGGATTGCTTGGTCGATGTTATAAAATATGTTGATAAGTATGGAGATGAAAAGGTTCATGAAGCGTATCCGTATCTTTTATCTGAAGTATATTATAGTATTGATTGTGAGTTTACATGTAAGCCTTTAGATGTTTTAGTTAGAAGGTTGGGTTTAGGTTTTTTAGACATAGAAGCCACTAAAGAGTCTTTAGAAAAGGTT
>Ga0256845_1003023_pt1 | contig 11673 bp, 11 predicted proteins | sample RiftiametaG_FD_189101 | JGI IMG/M metagenome (GOLD analysis project Ga0256845, IMG submission 189101) | Tube worm associated microbial communities from hydrothermal vent at the East Pacific Rise, Pacific Ocean - Riftia | ecosystem: Host-associated > Annelida > Integument > Unclassified ... | reverse complement strand
GGAATCCGAATGGAGCTACATGGTGGAACATCCCATCGATCTCGAACGTGGAATCGACGGCTCCACCGATCTATTTAGCCCGGGTTACTTTAAAATAAACCTGCAAAAAAATCGCTCCGCCCAACTGGTTGCAAAAGCTATTTTTTAAGAGAGAGCCCAAGAAAGAAGTGCAGGGATTGTGATAATAGCGCCCAAATGAGTGACCAACAAAGTGGTGGCTACAAAATCGGTGTCGCCATCAAAACGTTCGCTAAAAACAAGACTGGCTACAGCTACGGGCATTACGCCAATGACGCATAAAATGCCATATGCCATAGAATCTAGATGGAAGAGACGAATCAGTAAAATGTAAACGATAGGAATAAGAACTAAGCGTAATAATGAGATCAACCAAATATGAAGATCTAAAACTTTTTTCATATTTAGTGCTGCAATTCGGCTGCCTGCAACAATCATTGAAATACCAACGGTTGCACCGCCCACCGTTGTCATGGCTGTTTTAAATAAGGTAACAATGCGTCCAAGAAATAATCCTACCGATCCGGGAGGAAGTTCAGGGTGGAAAAAATCACGAACACAGACCCAAACAATAGAGATAAGAAGCATAATAAGCGGTGGCGAAATCATCATTTTTAAACCCTGAGTGAGTCGATTTGAGCGATTAAACAAAAAGACACCGACGGACCAAACCACCAATTCAAAACCCATTGATGCAAAAACAAGCAGAGCAACGCCTTCGTTTCCCCAAAGCAACATAACCAACGGAAGCGGTAAAAATAGATAGTTATTGATCATACTTTGAAAAAGAAAAGCACTGGATCGATGCGTATTAATTTTGGGCATAAAACGAATCGCGAGAAGACCTAAAGCTAAACCCATTACAGAGAGAAGCATGGCAAGTAAGGGCATTTTCCAATGCGTAAGAAGGGCAGAAATATTGAGCCGCGTAACCGAAGAAAAAATGAGACACGGATAAATGATCGACATTAAAACACGCGCCATTTCGCGCGTTCCGTCGGCGCTAACGATATTTCGTTTTCGTGCTCCAAAGCCAATAGCCATAAGGGCTAAAACAAATAGAACTTGTAAAATATAAATCATTTTTTCTCCTTAACTTTTTGTTATTCTATCGCTTCAGCCAGGGTTTCCCATTGGGATTCTAATTGTCGTATCTTTTTTTGTATTTCCGCGAGTCGGGTATTAATTTTTGCAAAATCGGCACTTCGTTGTGTCATCATTTCGTTGGTTAAATGTTTTTGTTCTTCGCTTAATGTTTCGATCTCTTGTTCTATTTTTCGCAAAGATTTTTCTGCTTCTCGTTGTTTGGCTCGGGCTTTTCGGGCCTCTTTTCCTTTTGGTTTTTCAGAGGCGGTCGGGAGGGATTTAGATGCCGTTGTTGGGGGGGCTTCTTCCTGTGGTTTTCTGGCTTCCATTTTTTCTAAATAATAATCGTATCCGCCTGGAAAACAGAGGACGCCTTCGTCATTAATCGCTACAATTTTATCGGCGATATTTCGAATAAAGGTTACATCATGACTTACAATACAAAGTGCACCGGTATAATTTTTAAGCGCTGTTTCTAAAGCTTCGCGACCATCCACATCCAAGTGTGTGGTCGGTTCATCAAGAAGTAAAAAATTAGGTGGATTAATAAAGAGGCGAGCAAAGGCTAAACGAATCTTTTCGCCGCCACTTAAAATTCCGCAGGGCTTATGAATATGATCACTAGAAAAACCAAAGCCACCTAATAATTTACGAATATCGCTTTCGGTGGATGTTGGATTTTGGTCTTTCACAATATGAAAAACCGTTTTTTCTGGTGGCATGGTTTCGGCAAAATCTTGTGATTGATAGCCCACGGCAACATGATGACCCAAAAGGCGTTTTCCTTCCGAAGATTGGAGTGCACCAGCTAAGAGTCGTAACAAGGTTGTTTTACCCATTCCATTGTATCCAACCAGAGCCACTTTCTCTTTTCGGTTGATGCTCAAATCTAGCGCTTTAAAAATCCAGCGTTGGTTGTCGTATGTAAACCCAGCGTGTTCTAAACGGATCACTTCGTGTCCACAATGCGGGGGTTCGGCAATTCGAATGAGGGATCGATTTTTTATCATGGCAGGAACAACAATTTTTTCCATTTTTTCTAACTGTTTTATTCGGCTCTGTACCTGTGCCGCTTTCGTGCTTTTGGCACGGAATCGACGAATAAAACTTTCGATCTGTTCGCGTTCACGATCCTGATTTTTTTTGGCGGCCAATTGGTGCCGAATGCGCTCTTCCCGCTCTTTTAAATAATAATCATATCCGCCGGCATAACGAGTTGCACGTCCACCTGCAATTTCTAAGGTAATGGAAGTCAATGAATGCAACAAATAGCGGTCGTGAGAAATTAGAAGCATGGTGCCTTCAAAGCCTCGTAAAAACTTTTGTAACCATTCCACCGCTGGCAAATCGAGATAGTTGGATGGTTCGTCCAATAAAAGTAAATCAGGGGCAGAAATTAAGGTGCGAGCCAATTCTGCGCGCATTTGCCACCCGCCACTAAAAGAGGAAAAAGGCCGCAAAAAATCATCGACATGAAATCCCAAACCACATAACGCGGCCTCTGCTCGCGCGCGCATTTCATAGCCACCTAGATTTTCAAATTGATGTTGTAAATCACCTATTTGATGCAATAAACGAGCACGTTTTTCGGTGGATAATTGCATCATTTTTTCTTCTAATGCATGAATTTGTTTTGGAATACGTTTTAATTCAACAATGGCATCTTCGGTATATTCCAACAATGTTTTATCTACGGCATGAGGATTTAATTGTTGGTGTAAATAGCCTAAACGAGAGTGTTTGGGTAAAACAATTTCGCCGGCATCGACCTCTACATCCCCCGCAAGCAAACTAAAGACGGTACTTTTTCCAGCACCATTGGGCCCCACAATTCCGATATGCTCTCCGGCATTTACTCGAAATGTCGCATTATGAAGAACGACCTGAGCTCCAAATCGTTTTTTTACCTGTATAAAATCAATCATGTTGTATTCCCTAAAAATTCCTAAAAGAAGCTACATAACACCCCTTTTTTTGTCACGTAGATTATACGTTTTAAGCAGAGAACAGGTACGTAATAAAGAATAGAAATAATGACCCAGGCTCAATATAAACTTGACAAATGGTGCCTTTTTTTCTCTGCGGCCACAAAAGAAGAGAGGGCACGAAAAGCATTTAATGAACAACTATTCGTATCGAATAGAATATAAAATTTAAAAATCAGAAATATAAATAAAAAGAAAATCAGACAGTTTTCTTTACAGTTTAAAGGTAAAAAGGGTACTAAAGAGGTGGATTTAAGTAATTAAAAGTAATTTTGGATGAGACGATTGTTGTGCGAGAAGATAGAATGGGTTTAGATTATAACGTGATTTTTTAATGGGAGAAAAAGATGTCTAGTATTCGATGGGTTTGCCGCATACTTCTTGTCTTAGTATTAAGTAGTAGTATTGGATGGGCTAAAAAAGGGAAGGGACACCGAAAAAAAACACCTTCATTAAAACAGCAGTTTCATTATTCCTTCAGTGATATTCAAGATTATCTTGTGGTTGTGGAACATCGTAAAGCCGTAGGAAGTGGGTTTATTGTTAAAATGGGCGATCGATATTATATTCTCACCAATCAACATGTGATTATGGGTGCCGATACGATCCGTTTTAAAACGATTTCAGGGAAAATATTACAACCAAAAATGATTGAGCTGGCTGAGGAACGAGATATTGCTCGTTTGCTTATTGAATCGGATGCAGGATTTGAAATCTCAGATCACCCAAAAGTAGATGCTCCGATTGCCGTTTTTGGGAATAGCGATGGAGCTGGAGTTGCAACAGAGTTGTTTGGTAAAATTAAAAAAGTAACCGATGATCTTGTGGAAGTATCCGCTGAGTTTGTCTCGGGAAATAGCGGGAGCCCTGTATTAGATAAGAATAAAAAGGTGATTGCGATTGCAAGTTATGTGCGTTTTTTAGATCAAAAAAAATCAAAAAAAGGGAAGAAACAAAAGTTGGTTGTTCAGCGATTTTGTTATCGATTAACAGGAACAAAGTGGCGACACGTTGATTGGAAAAAATACAATAAGAAATATGGAAAGGCGTATTTAAAAAATGAAAAGCTGATTGATAATATTTTTGAAATTGCTCAACTATGGTATTTAAAACCTTTTGGAACATTTCCATCTAAGGAATATACCAGTCTGGATCTAAAAAAATGGGCGAAAAATCATAATCAAATGGTGAATCGAGTAAATCGCATCATGAAAAAAGGGGCGATTACACAACATGAATTGGACAATACGAATAAACAAATTCGAAAAGATTTAATGGATAGTGTTGAAGCATTTTCGGACGTTTGTAAAAGCCATGCCCGAAAAATGCGCTTCTTTTCTAATCAAAAAGAACTCACAGGATTTCTTCGTAAATCGTTTCTTCGGCTAGCGGTTCGTCTTGAGATGACGAGTAAAAATTTAGATGAATTTAAGCAATCATTAACAAAATTCAATTTCTTTAGATTTAGATGATTTAAAATAAAGCACTGATATGAAAAAAGTAAAAATATTTTTATATGCCATTTTGGTTTTAAGCTTATGTAATACATTGGTGGCTAAGTCGTCTGCCACGAAGAAAAAAAGAAAACCTAAAAAAAGTAAAACGGAAAGAGCGCTTAAAAAAAAGTTTAAATATACGGCGAGTGATATCCAAGATTATCTGGTTTTCATTAAACATGAAAATGGATCCGCCAGTGGTTTTGTGGCAAAAATAGGGGAGCACTATTATATTTTAACCAATCAACACGTGTTGTTAGGTGCAAATAAAATTTCGTTCAAAACCATTTCAGGAAACGAATTGCATCCCAAGAAAGTGGAGCTTTCAACCACAAGAGATATTGCGCGGTTGCTCTTAGATATGCAGGAAGGGCTGACGATTTCGGGCGAAGTTAAAATGAATGCACCCATTGCTCTTTTTGGGGATAGTGACGGTGCAGGGGTTGTTACAGAGTTGTATGGAACAATCAACGGAATTGGAAGTGATCTCATTGAAGTCTCGGCTAATTTTGTTGCGGGGAATAGTGGGAGTCCTTTGCTTAATCCGAAAAAAGAAGCCATTGGTATTGCAAGTTATGTGCGCTTTTCAAGACCAAATCGAACCAAAGAAGGAACAAAATTTGAAAACAAAACCCGTCGATTTTGTTATCGAATAAAAGGCTCGGATTGGATGGCGGTAAACTGGGGCTCGTATAATAAAAAATATGGGATGACGTATTTAAAAAACGAACAGCTTATTACTTCTCTAGAAAAGATTTATGCGAGTTGGAAAGAAGATCCAACCAAGCCCCTTCTTCTGCCTTCAACAACGGATCGTACTATTTTGGCCTGGGCCAAAATGCACAATAATATGATCAAAAAATATCACGGAAAGAAAAAGTTTAGTGCCGAATTTATAAAAAGCCTAAAAAAGCTATCTACCATTTGTCGGAATCAATCCAAAAAAGTAGATCATTTTCTTGCCGAAGAAGATCGTTTTCTCACCGCTTTTTTACGAAAAGGATTTCGACGACAAGCCTATACCTTTTCTGCATATAAAAAACTCGGTGCTTTTTTTGTAAAAATGCTCTATTAAAAACGAAAAATAAAAAAAACAATTCTGTGGGGTGGACTTTTTTTATCCCTTTCATCCTTTCTCTTTTTTTGGTTGCTTGTGCTCCAGAAAAAAAGCCTGTCAAAGAGGTGGAGTCTCGTTGTTTAATCGAGGGTTTTAACGAAGCGTCTAAAACCCCATCAATTGGAGGGCGGGAATGGTTGAGCGGAGCGAATCCTGCCCGCCAATCAACAAACGGCGGAATGCGAAACAAGACAGGGAAGGTCTCGTTCCTCAACCATTTCCGCCCTACAAACCTTGTTCCTCCTTTTTGTCCGCTAAAATGCGCAAAAAAAACTGTTCTGGGGTTCTCTTTGCGTTTTGGCGTCTTTACGCGAGTATAAAAAATCACCATAAAGAGTGTGCTTTTGTGTGTGGGAGTTAGTCGAGGCTAAGATCGCCGTGGATGCGGAGGTAGTTTTTATCTTTGCTGACGCAGAGTTTTTTGTTGGGAAAGGCGATGGGTAATTTTTGCTTAAGGAGTTGTTGTACGCTGTTGCGGAGTTCGTTTTTAAAATGGCGTGAGATAGGTTGGAGGGTTGCAAGACGGATGTCTACTACATATCCGGGACCCCATTTTGAGCCGAATCCTGCGGAGTAAGAGGCGCCAACATTGAAAAGTCCGTCCATTTCGGGGTTGGAGGTGGTTCCATGTTTTGGGCGTGCAGGATGGCGGGAGAAACGTCCGGCATATTGGGTTTCGAGTTCGGTGTCGATTTCGTCAAAAATGTGTTTAAGCTTTTTTTCCCACTGTTTTACTTTTTGATGGCGCATAAATAGAAGATCCGATTTTTACATGTTGTCGTAATTTTTTTGTTTTAGTTTTTCCGCTTTCTTTTTTTGTCCGTCATTTTCGTACGCGGTTATTAAAAAGGAGTACGCGGTTCTTATTGTACCAACAGAGAGTTCATCGTTTTCGGATGCAAGGCGGCTAATGTAGCTTTTTAGGAAGCGGACAGCTTCGTGTGTTTGCCCTGTTTTTTTAGTAAATTTAAGATAGTAGCGAATGGTTGAATAGAGTTTGTTGGCTTCGTTGCGGTCGGATTTTAATATTTTTTCGAGCTCTTTTCGGGCTTTTTTGTTATCGCCGGATGCGGCGATTTGTTTGACCCGATCTAATTTAAGATCGCGCTGCAGATCGTCTCGATCGGAATTGATGGTGGTTTTTAGTTTTTTTGTAATTTGGTCGGCTTCTTTGGATAATCCATTTTTTCGGAGGAGGGGGCCGATCTCTTTTGCTGTTTTGGCTAAGATATCTGGATAATTTTTAAAGGCGGTTTTCTTTTCTAAAAAGAGGGCGTAAAGCGCTTTATAATTTTTTTGTTGGGTAAGAATGTGTTGTTCAATTTCCCAGGGTTGCAAAAAGCGTTTTAATGTTTTTCGCGCCATTTTGGTGCAGTAGAGTGCATTTTTTGGATCGGTATTTTGGAGTACTTCGGCAAGGTCGGTATAGGTGATTGCTTGCTCGAGGGTTCCTGATCTTAATGATCGTTCGCACATATATTTTACGTCGTGATCGGTCATCTGTTGATTGGTTTGGGGATCGATTGCAAATCCTGTGACATAGCCTGCGTTTTGATAGCGTCCGACATCGAGTTCCCATTTTCCTGGTGCGAGCATAAAACCAAACCAAGCGTGATTTCCGCTATTTCCAGATCCGTGAAAATAGATGGAAGGAATGCCGTAGGCTCGGGCGGTTATGAGGGCGAAGTAGGCTTGGTCTACACAAATGCCGCCCTCTTTTTTAATTGATTTAAGGGTGTATGTTCCAGCATCCCACGTGTATTGAGAATGTTCTAGGCGGTCGTGATCGTAATCAATTTTATTATATACTTTGGTTTTCCACCCCGATAAAGAGGTGTGTATATTTTTGCATGCCCATTCTAATTCGCTGATTGGAACGGGGGTGTGAACCACAAAGCATAGATCGCGGGCCGTTAATTTTTTGTAGCCCATTTTTGCGCGGGATTTTGCATAAAGGGTTTTAAAATAGTCGTATCGATCAATGGGGTTGTTGTCGCTTTTAGGGACATTCATTCCCATTTGTCCGTGAATAGAGCGGTGATGAGAATCCATGACGACCCCAAGAGCAAGAACAAGATTGTCGTATTCATTACTTCCGTCGGGATCGTGCGTACGGATTTTCTCAATAATTTGAAAACATTTTTTTAGGTTGTCTTGGGGGGTTATTAAATGAACAAAGGAGTGGAGGCGCTTTGGAGAGGCAAAAAACCAGGCTGCTGTTTTGGGGCTGGGTTTTATTTTTTTTGTTAATTCCATAAAGCGAATGCAGTCGGCGATTCGGGCTAGTTTTTGAAGTTCCTCGGGAGCTATTTGTTGGGTTTTTTTAAGGGAGTCGCTGCAATATTTTGTGTATTTATCGATGCCTTGTTGTGGCGATTTTTGTTGGACGTATTTTAGCGTTTCTTCAAAAAGTTTTTCGTTTTGGGCAAATCCAGATGATTGGCTTAGCAATAAGCCGACTAAAAGAATTCCAATCTTCCCCTTTGTTTTCATTTTGGCTCCTATTTATGAACTCGTTTCACTAAAATTAAATAGCCTAAAATTCCGTTTGTAATGCCTTGCGCGAGTTTATCTCGGTAGCGTTTATCGAGCATTAATTTTTCTTCGGTTGGATTAGAGAGGAATCCACATTCAACCAAGACGGCTGGACAAGGGGCATTTCGTAATACGGCAAATCGTGCGCGACGGAGGCCGCGATCGGTTCGTTTGGCTTGTTTTAATAGATTGGATTGGATGGAAAATCCAAGGATTGCGTTTGCCGCATCGCGTTTGTTTCCTGTGCCGGTGGGGCCTTTTTCTCCTCTTCCAAACGAGTTGGTGGAATCGTAGCCAGAGGCGGTCATAACAAAGGTTTCGATTCCGTTGGCGGAGGCGGCTCCCGCGGCATCGGCATGAATACTAATGAAAAGGTCGGCGCCTACTTTTTTGGCATAGGCACTACGTTGTTCAAGTGTTAGAAACCGATCGGTGGAGCGGGTCATATAGACTTTTATATTTTTGGCTTGGAGTTTTTTTCGCACGCGCAGGGCAATGGAGAGTACGGCGAGTTTTTCGTAGACTTTTCGTTTGCCGATGGCACCACTATCTTTTCCGCCGTGTCCTGGGTCTAGAACAATGACTTTGGGTATTTGGGCGGGGAGGTATTTATAGGAGCGTAAAATGGGGTCGATTGTTTTTTGAAAATCATCCATTCGAATGGACCATCCACTATTGGTGCGGAAGCAGGGGTAATGTAGCCAAATATTCACGCCATTAATTCCAACGGTTCGCCCATTGGTTCGTACATTAATGGAGTTCCATTTGTTTTTCATCGTGATTTGTCGGCCTGCTTGAGTGGTTTGCATACTGTACAATCGCGCAATCTGTGCAAGTGAAATGCTTTTTGATCTCGTCGATTTTGCAAAGGATCGAGAGAAAAAACCACTCAACAAAAGGAATGCTTGTGAAAGGAAGAACGTTTTTCGATTTAAATACATAATAACCTCGTGGCTTGCAATCCTACTAAAAACAAAATAGGTTTGGAAAGTCTCGAATCAATCTTGTTTAATGTGTGCTATGAAATATAAAGGAAATAATGATCAACTTATAACAAGCCTTCGTTGGAGTCTGATAGGGATTAGTGTTATTACAACGATTGGCGTTCTAGGGTATTATTATATAGAAGAGTGGAGTTGGATCGATAGTTTTTATATGACGATCATTACGATTTCGACCGTAGGTTTAAATACGCCGTTGCCGCTTTCTTTGGAAGGAAAGATGTTTACTGTGCTGATTATCTTTTTCGGTGTCGGTATTATGGCGTATTTTTTGAGTCGATTGGTTGAGTTTTGGTTTCAGCGTAGTTTAGCAAATGTGATCGGGAGAAAAAGTATGATGAAAAAAATTAACAAACTGAAAAACCACGCGATCATTTGTGGATATGGAAGAACGGGGAGTCGGGTGGTGGAAGAATTACAGATAACCAAGATGTCGTATGTGGTTATTGAAAATGATCCGGCATTGATTCAAATCTTGCAAAATAAATCGATCCCGTATGTTGAGGGGAATGCAACGAATGAAGAGGTTCTTGAACGAGCAGGAGTGTTGCAGGCGAATTCATTGGTGACGTGTTTGAATAGCGACCCTGAAAATTTGTATCTTACTCTTACGGCGAGTGGACTTGCTCCGACCTTACGAATTATTGCGCGGATTCATGATTCTGAGAGTGGGCAGAAGTTTTTAAAGGCGGGGGCATGTCGTGTGGTTTCTCCTATTTCTACAGGTGCAGGACAAATTGCTCAGTTGGTTACGCGCCCAGCGATTGTTGATTTGATCGAGCTGGTTAGTCAGCATAAAAATATTGCGTTGGAAGTGTTTGAATATCCCATTGATGAAAAAAATGAAATGTTAAATAAGACCATTTCGGAATCTCGCGTTCGTCAGGTTTTAGGAGGAATGGTGATTGCCGTTAAGCATTCTGATGGATCGACCACGTTTGATCCAGGACCTGAAAAGATATTAAAATTAAACGATACGTTAGTGGCGATTCGTCGGCCAGAAGAAGGGGATGAGGATGGAAGGTAAGTGGGAATTAGATTTTTTTTAAATCGACAATTTTTATTTGCTTTGAGAACCTCTTGGTTGATTAAAAAGAGAAAAAGGTTTTAATGATGGAAAGAAAACAAAAAATCAGGGAACGAAAATATCAGGTTAAGGCGACAAAAGATTTTTTGGTTTTGGCACTTATCTTTTTTTTCTTGGGCCTTTGGGCGATTAAAGATGGGTGGTATCCCTCAGAATCAAGGCTTAGAGATCATCCAAAACGAATTGAGATTCCTTTTGAAATCAATGGAACGGTTGATCGCGTGTTAATAAAAAAGGGCGATAAGGTTTTAGAGAAGCAGATTTTGATTACGTTAAATAAAAAAAAGTTGGAAGCAGAAAATAGTGCGATCATGAAAGAATATACAGCGTGTCGTAAAAAATATGATGCTGCGCGGGATCAGAATATGGATTCAGCAAAAATAGAAGAGATAAAAAGGAATTTAGATGAGGCGAAAGAGCGGGTGGATAAAATCCGTGGGGAATTAATTTCTGCTGAAATAAGTGCGCCTAAATCAGGGGAAATAATAGCCGTTCACGCAAATTCCATTACCACAGTAAAGAAGGGGCAGCTTGCTGTTGTTATTGATCCGAAAGATCATTTTTACCCTTTTAATAAAGTTTTAACGGTTATTTCTGCGATCTGTTTTGTTGTTTTTCTTTTTTTGCATCTCTTTGGCAGCTAATTTTTCTTTTAAAAAAAGATTTTTTAGAACGGGAAAAAATGAGGAATGCCTTTAAAAATAGGGGTAAAAATGCAAAACCACTTTTTTGGGGTTATTTTTAAAGAATGAAATTTGTTACTTTAGCTTGACCGAAAGTTCCGACAGACTATTATCTCTGAATTGTTTCATTAATTGGCTGATGAGACACATTAAACTAACTCAAACCCAAAAGGATATAGACATGACAAAAAGAGAATTAGTTGTTCGTATTTCAAAAGAAACTGGATTGATTCAGCAAGATGTGCATGTAGTGATTCAAAAAACATTGGATTACATTGTTGACGCATTAGATGAAGGAAAGAATGTGGAGTTCCGTAACTTTGGTGTTTTCGAAGTACGTCGATGCAAAGAGCGTATTGGTCGTAACCCAAACAAACCACAAGATACCGTGGTTATTCCTGCGCGGAATGTTGTTAAGTTTAAACCAGGAAAAGTAATGCGCGAACGCATCACTGGCTAAACGTTGAACAAAACTAAATCCCAATCATTAACTCAGAGTCTTTTGGCTCTGAGTTCGTGTGTTTAGACGGGGAAGTACAAATGGCTTCTAACGAATTTCAACCGCTTCAAGGGATGTCCGACATCACCGCGCCAGAAATATATCTTTGGCGTATGATTGAGTCGAAAGCTCGAACCCTCTTCGATGCTTACGGCTACGAAGAACT
>Ga0256845_1003022_pt1 | contig 11675 bp, 13 predicted proteins | sample RiftiametaG_FD_189101 | JGI IMG/M metagenome (GOLD analysis project Ga0256845, IMG submission 189101) | Tube worm associated microbial communities from hydrothermal vent at the East Pacific Rise, Pacific Ocean - Riftia | ecosystem: Host-associated > Annelida > Integument > Unclassified ... | reverse complement strand
TAGAAAAATGGTTTGAGTTGGATGAGGATATATTTAATCAAAAACCAGAGGAATTTAAAAAGAACAATTCTAAATTTGAAAGGTAAACAAGTTGTCAACTTAACACAACAACCTTGTGAAACTTAACCGCTAATAAATAAAACCTTAAAAATCTGGCGACTAAGCCGGATTTTATGATTAGAAAAAGCGAGGAATAAATATATAAGATTAATTAGTGCTTTGAAATACGTATCAGTACGTATATTTCAGTAAATCTTAAAGTAACTTTTCGTGGTTTTCTTTGGCCCAGATGAGTAAACTGTTTGTTTTAGGTTCTATTTTTAGTTTGTTAATAATATTGCTTCGGTGTTTTTCAACAGTTCTGTAAGATATGAATAGTAGAGAGGCAATATCCTTGTTGGTTTTGTCCTTTGCAATAAGTTTTAAAATCTTTTTTTCTGAAGGAGTAAGGATGCTTAGTTCATCATCTTCTAAGGATATTATACCTATATACTCTTTAATTTTATCACTAAAAAAAGGAATACCTTCAGTAACGGTTTTAATGCACGTTTCAATTTCTTCCAAAGCGAATTCCTTTAAGATATACCCAAAAATATTTAGCTCCTGCGCTTTTTGATAGAGTTCTTTTTCTTTATACAGAGTAATGAGAACAATTTTTGTATCTATGTCTATCTGCTTACATTTTTGTGCTATTTCTATTCCAGACATATAAGGCATCTGAATATCTAGAATTGCAATATCTGGTTTTTCCTTCAATATTAAGTTGGAGGCTTCTCTTCCATCATTGCCACTCCCTACAAGGTTGTATCCTTTTTCTAACAAAAAGTCACTTAAGCCTTTTAGAAGTAAAGGGTGGTCGTCTGCAATTATTATGGATGGTGTTTTATTGTTCATATTGGAAATTGAAATTCTATTGTAGTTCCTAAACCTCTTTTAGAGGTTACTTTCATTTGTCCTTTTAAAAACTTGGTGCGTTCCAAAAGTGTTTTTAATCCAAGCGATTTTGCATCTTGGTATTTTTCGGGAAAATCAAACCCTACGCCATTATCTCGTATTGATATAAGGATGATTTTTGTAAATTTTTTCACGGAAACTTTACCGGCCTCTGCATGTGCGTGTTTCATAATATTGCTTAGGCTTTCCTGTACAATTCTATAAATATTTATTTCATCTTCTTTTGAAAAAATATTGTCTATATTATCTATTTCGGCAGAAATAAATAATGCGGTGTTTTCATCTATAAGGTTTATGGTGTATTGAATAGCTTTGGTAATACCCAGTTCCTGTAAATGAAAAGGATGTAAATCGTGAGAAATGTTTCGAACCTCTTCAATAGTATGATCTACCATTTTTTTGGTGTCGGCATCGCCGTTAGCCATAAGTTTATTTTTTATTACTAACAATTGTTGACCTATGCCATCGTGTAAATCTTTAGATATTCTGCGACGTTCACTTTCTTGCGAATTTAGAAGCTTCTGGCTAAACTTTTCTTGAAGAATTTTATTGCTTCGTAAATTTCTCTGCTTACGATAAAGTATAAAAATGCCAAAAGCCAATAGAATTGCAACTCCACCAAAAAGCATTATTTTTTTAAAAACTTCATTATCCTTTTGCAATAGACTTATACTCGTAGTTTTTTCTACTAATTGTTTTTCTTTCTTTTCGGTTTCATAGAGTGTTTGGTAGTAAGCTAGTGCATTTGCGGTGCTTCGATTATAGAGGGTGTCTTTTACGGTATTGGCAGCTCTGTTACTTTCAATACTATGTTTATAATCTTCAATGTCAAAATACAATTCAGAAAGATAAGAGTGCGAATTCATAATTTCGTCTTCCATTCTAATCTTTTTTGCCAAATTTAATTTTTGCTGAATTAACGCTATAGCCTCTTCATTTTTTCCGGTAGTTTGAAGATATTTAGCCTTTCCGCCCAAAAAATTTAGCATTGCAATTGGGTCTTTTGATAAATCGTAATCAATGTTCTCTATATAATCTAAATGCTTTTTTGCCTCTATGAGATGGTTCTGTTCACAATAGTATTCTATTAAGCGGGAATGGATACCAAAGTAAGTAGAAAGGTCTGAATTGTTTTTATCGAAAGTTGCTTCAGCGGTTAGTAACGATTTATATTCCAAATTGGTGTTGCCCATTTTTTTGTAATCCAATGCCTGATTGTAATATTCATTAGATAAAAACTTCATCATACCCGCTTCCTTAATCATAACTATAAGAGCACTGCGTTCTGCTTTCGCTTTTTCATAAAAACCATTTGTGCTAAACATATTTATTATACCTTGTTGTGCATAAACCATACGTTCATATTGCTTTTTGTTTTCATAAATAGAATATGCTTTCATGAAATCCTCTCCAGCCAAAACAAATTTTCCAAGATTAGCATAAGCCTGTCCTCTATAACGATACGCATCTGCAATGCTAAGAGAATCTTTTTTTGGGAAACTTTTAATAGCCATAGTATAGTCTTTCACGGCTTCATTAAAATCTACCATGCTATTAGCCTTACCTTTTTTAAGATATAGATTTCCCAACAATACACTGTCTTTTATTTTATACTTTCTGGCAAGCACACTATTTATAATAGTTATCGCTTTTAAGGGGTCGTGGGCATAATGAGTAAGTGGATGTTGAAGATCTATCGCTTTTTTGCCAGCATATTCTATACTGTCTAACTTTTGCGCTAGTGTTATATATTGTTTGCTGTATTCAATAAAAGCTGTTGTATCAGAATTAAATGATAGTGACAGTAAAGTATCAAGCACCGTTAATTGTGCAGTTCGATTTTTAACGGTAACTATTTTTTTTTGAGATTGTGGTGTGTTTTGGCAATACCCTACAAAAGGGTATATTGTAAATAAGAAAAGCAAAAAGTGTGCTTTTTTCAATGTGGCTAAGTTAGGAGGGGAGGGTATAAAAGTACTTAAATTATTATGAAAACATATATTTTGAAACGCTACGCTTTAATATAAAAGCAATTTCTACCATAATCAATTACCGCTCGTTGCTCCTTTAAAAAATCGGCGCCAATAATACCGTGGACCTTGCCTTCATTAACTTGCACAAGGGCTTCGTTTACGTGCGAAAGATCAAAAAGAACAAAATCCATACTTTTTATAGTCCAACTTTTTATAGCGAATTGATTTTTTCGCGAAAGCATAGTTTCCATATTTACAGCACCCGCACCAGCAGCTTTTATGATACTTTCTTCAGGTATCAATTTAAAATGAGCACTATCTTTAAAACCCACGCAGCTTGTGGAAGCACCTGTATCGAGGATGAAATCGCCCAAAACACCATTTATTTTTGCGGAAAAAAGATAATGACCTGTAGCCAGTTTTTTAAGAGGAATACGATAAAAACCTTGGTCTTCTAGAAATTTGCGTAACTGCATTATTTTTTTGTGTAAAGATAGTAAACAAAATAAGTAGCTTTGTCAATATGTTAACAGATACCCATACCCATTTATATAGTGATTTTTTTGACGAAGACCGTGATGAAATGATGCAGCGTGCCCTTAAGGCAGGTATAAAACGTTTCTTTATTCCAGCAATAGATTCTGGTTCTACGGAAGCAATGTATGTTCTGGAAAAAAATTATCCCGATAATGTATTTTTAATGATGGGGCTTCATCCAACGTCAGTAAAAGATAATTTTGAAGAAGAATTGACCCACGTTGAAGTACAATTCAAAGAAAGAAATTTTTATGCTGTAGGCGAAATAGGAATTGATTTGTATTGGGATAAAACTACTTTAGAAATTCAGAAGATTGCTTTTAAAAGGCAAATTCAATTGGCAAAAAAATACAAATTGCCAATAGTTATACATTGTCGCGATGCTTTTGATGAAATTTTTGAAGTGTTAGAAACTGAAAAAAGTGACGATCTCTTTGGGATTTTTCATTGTTTCACGGGAACTTTAGAGCAAGCCGAAAAAGCAATTTCGTATAATATGAAATTGGGCATTGGTGGTGTAGTAACTTTTAAAAATGGAAAGATTGATACATTTTTGAATCAAATTCCGTTGAAACATATCGTTTTGGAAACCGATTCTCCTTACCTTTCGCCAGTTCCTTTCCGAGGAAAATGCAATGAAAGCAGCTATTTAGAATTGGTTTGTAAAAAGCTTTCGGAGGTTTATGGAGTTTCGGAAGAAGAAATTGCACGCGTTACTACTGATAATTCAAAAGAAGTTTTTAGCATATAATTTTAGGTATATCAATATGACAAAAAAACCAAACATACTGCTAATCTACACTGGCGGAACCATAGGGATGATAAAAGATTTTGAAACAGGCGCGCTGCGTAATTTCAATTTTGACGAGTTGCTAAACCACATCCCCGAACTTAAGTTGTTGGATTGCGACATTACCACCACAACTTTTGAAAAACCAATTGATAGCTCCAATATGAATCCAAAATATTGGGTAGAAATTGCAATTATTATTGAAGAAAACTATGATGCAATGGATGGTTTTGTGGTGCTTCATGGTAGCGATACAATGAGTTATACCGCTTCAGCCTTAAGTTTTATGTTAGAAAATTTAAGCAAGCCTGTGATTTTTACAGGCTCCCAGCTTCCCATTGGTGATTTGCGGACAGATGCCAAAGAAAATTTAATTACATCCATCCAGATTGCATCTTTACAGGAAAAAGGGTTTTCAAAAATAGCTGAGGTCTGTCTTTATTTTGAATACAAATTATATAGAGCTAACAGAACAACAAAAATAAACGCAGAACATTTTGAAGCTTTCGCATCCCTAAACTATCCAGATTTGGTGCAAAGCGGTGTGCATTTAGTAGTAAACAATGAAGCTCTTTACAAACCCAACAGACGCAAAAAACTAAAAGTCCATAAAAAAATGGAGAACAATATCCTCTTGGTAAAAATGTTTCCAGGAATCGATGAAGCTACTGTAAAATACCTTTTTAGATATCCAGATATGAAAGGTTTGGTGCTAGAAACTTATGGAGCAGGTAATGTAACCAATGCTAAATGGTTTATAGATTCACTAAAAGAAGTAATAAAAAGAAAGATTCCCGTAATAAATGTAACTCAATGTTCTGGCGGAAGTGTACATATGGGTTTATATGAAACTAGCACCGAGTTAAAAAAAATAGGAGTTATAAGTGGAAAAGATTGTACAACGGAAGCTGCCTTAGCAAAATTGATGTATTTATTGGGGCAAAAAATTTCTGCTAACAGCTTCAAAACCATCTTTGAAACCTCTTTACGTGGCGAAATGCAATAAATTAACCATCAAAATTATTTTGTAGCGTTATTTTTTTTTTGATATTTGGCATTCCATTCACGGAAATGTCTTTATTTACTCATAAGAGTGGCTTTTCTAAGAATCTTTTAAATACATTTTTTATTACTGCTTATGTTGGGCTAGAGTAAAAAATAATTAGAGAGGTGGCCGAGCGGTCGAAGGCGCACGCCTGGAAAGCGTGTATACGCCAAAAGCGTATCGAGGGTTCGAATCCCTTCCTCTCTGCAAATGCATTTTATTAAAGCATATTTGAGAAATGTAAAATGTAATTGCTAATAGTTACCGATATGCAATATATTTCCAGCAAAACGGTGAGAGAATAGCAAAGTTAAAACTAATTAAAAAATAAAGTTCATTAATAAATATTGAAAAGGAAGGTGTAAAACACACGTTTTTAACGTTTTTCAAAAGAAAATAACCTTCCTTTTATGTTCAAATTAATATTCTTGCAGATTAACTAAATTATTTTATATCTTTAAACCCTTAACTAAAAACAAACTTTAAGTCGATAGCAATGAAAAAATTATTCTCTATTATGGCGCTTGCCGCAATGATATTTGTAGGCACTTTAAACGCAAACGCTACAACAACGTACACAATGTCAACCAGCTCACAAGCTTTGGTAACAGCCTCTACGGTTTCTTTTGTTCAAGATGACGCGGCTCCTATTATTGAAGCAGACAAAGGATTCCATCAAGTATTGAAAGAACGCTTTGTAGAAGGTGGTCCAGCATTTATGGGTATTGTACTATTGTGTTTAATTCTTGGATTGGCAATTGCTATTGAAAGAATTATTTACCTTAATCTTTCTACAACCAATACTCAGAAATTGGCTAAAAATGTTGAAGATGCTCTTAACAGTGGTGGTATTGAAGCTGCTAAAGAAGTATGCAGAAACACAAAAGGACCAGTTGCGTCTATTTACTATCAAGGTTTAGATCGCGCCCACGAAGGTGTAGATGTAGCCGAAAAAGCAGTTGTTGCTTACGGTGGTGTGCAGATGGGACAGTTAGAGAAAAATGTTTCTTGGTTATCTCTTTTCATTGCAGTAGCACCGATGCTTGGTTTCATGGGTACTGTAATTGGTATGATTGATGCTTTCGATAAAATTCAAGCAGCTGGAGATATGAACCCTTCTCTTGTAGCAGGTGGTATTAAAGTAGCGCTTTTAACAACTGTATTTGGTTTGATTGTGGCTATTATACTTCAAGTTTTTTACAACTATATTATCGCTAAAATTGATAGTATCGTTAACAGTATGGAAGATGCTTCTATCACTCTTATCGACTTGTTGTTCGATTATAAATCAAAAAATAAAATCTAAACAAACCACAAGATGGCATTACATAAAATTTTAAAAATAGTAGCATTGCTTCTAAGCGTTGCAGGGATTATTTTTCTTGCAATGATCATCGCAAAAGGTGATACAGTTGTAGCTGAAACAGGCGCAGATGTTAATGGCTTTTTGTATGTGGCATATATAATTTTTGCTATAACATTACTTTTCGTAATCTTCTTCGTCCTTAAAGGATTTTTTGAAGGAAATATTAAAAGCACATTGATTGCTGTTGGCGCATTTTTGCTTGTAGTAGTTATTTCATATGTGTTGGCAGATGGAACTCCAATGGCAAGCCAAGATGGAGGCATGCTTTCAGCTAGCGATTCAAAATGGATTGGTGCAGGATTGTATACATTCTATATATTAGCCTTAGTGGCAATTGGCTCAATGGTATTTAGTGGAGTACAAAAACTTATAAAATAATGGCAAGAAGAGCAACACCCGAAGTAAATGCAGGATCCATGGCGGACATCGCTTTCCTACTTCTTATTTTTTTCTTGGTAACTACTACTATTGAAAAAGACAAGGGTATCGCGAGACAGTTGCCACCAAAGGAGCCACTCACAGATGAACAAGTAAAGATAAAAGAGAAGAATTTATTTATAGTAAATGTAAATAGAAACGATCAATTATTGGTAGAGGAACAGTTGATGGAGCTTAAAGATCTTCGTCAGGCTGCAATTGCCTTTCTTGATAATGGTGGAGCACCCAATGGAAGTGTTGAATTTTGTAATTATTGCAAAGGAAAACGAAATCCAGAATCATCAGACAACCCTGATAAGGCTGTAATCTCTGTTCAGAATGATAGGCTTACTTCTTATAAAATGTACATCGCTGTTCAGAATGAATTAGTAGCAGCATATAATGTTTTAAGAGATAGAGAATCTGAGAGACTCTATGGTTGGAAATTTACTGAGAAGATTAAAGATCTTGATGAAGGAAAGATAAAAGGAGAAGTAGCAAAAGAAGCTTTGCAAGAAAAGTTAGAAAGTATTCAAAAACTATTCCCTCAAAAACTTTCTGAAGCAGAGCCTAAAAAATCTGGACAATAATAATTTTAGAATATGTCAAAATTCACAAAGAAAAAAAGTAACGAATTGCCTCCGGTAAACACAGCATCTCTTCCAGATATTGTATTTATGCTATTATTCTTTTTCATGGTAGTAACCGTGTTGAGAGATGATAATTTGTTAGTACAAAACAAATTACCAAAGGCAGATCAGGTAGAGAAACTGAAAAAAGACCGTTCAGTATATATTTATGCTGGAAAACCAAGCATTAGATATCAAGACAAATATGGTTCAGAACCTAAAATACAGATTGGTGATAAGTATGCTGACATTACCAATATTAAGTTTGCTTTAACCGAGGCACGCCAAAAATTACTTCCTGAACTTCAGGACAAAGTAATGGTAGCGCTTAAAGTTGATGAAAAAACAAATACAGGTATGGTTACAGATATTAAACAGGAATTACGCGATCTTAACATGTTAAAAATTATATACATTACTACTCCTGGAAATGAAGTAACTCAATAGAAATATTTTAATTTATTTAAAAAACGTCTTGATATATCAAGACGTTTTTTTAGTTACACTTATTCTTAAAAATACATTTATCTTTATAGGTATGCAAAAGGTGTTTAGATTCTGCTTTACAATATTTCTAGGATTGGTTTCTTTTACGATTCTAGCGCAGGATACTCTTCGTAATACTTCTGTGGATTCACTTTATAGAGAAGATCAGTTTTATGTTGGGGTAACCTATAATGTGCCATTAGATTTACCATCTGGAGCCAATATAAGAGGGCTTTCTGGGGGTGTTCAACTTGGTTTTGTTAGAGATATGCCCATCAATAAACAACGAAATATTGCGATTGCTCTTGGAGCAGGCGTTGCAATAGACCAATTTGGGCAAAATATTTTTATAGATCAAAACTCAAACGGCGAAACTACTTTTAGTGTTCTGGATGAGGATGTAGACTTTTCTAGAAACCGATTTAATATGGCTTTAGTTGAAGTGCCCATAGAATTTAGATGGCGAACTTCAACACCATCAAACTATAAATTTTGGCGTGTTTATGCTGGCTTTAGAGTTGGCTATGCCTATTGGTATAGAGCAACTTTTAAGCAACCTGGAAACAATGTAAATCAAACTAAAATACCTGAATTTGACCCTTTACGGTTGTCTGCTACACTTAGCTTTGGATACAATACATTTAATTTTTTCGCTTCTTACAGTATAAACCCTTTCTTTAAAGATGCTTTTACAGTTGGTGGAGAAGCGGTAGACTTTAGAACTTTGAAAATTGGTTTAATGTTCTATATTTTATAGCCAAAGATTGAAGAGAATCAATTGAGGTAGCGCCCCAAGTAAAAAACCTACTCCAAGTTCGGGATATGTATGTGCGTCATTATTCAATCGTGAAGAAGCAACCCAGCCATTTACAAATAAGAAAAAACTTATTGATATAAGTAGGTTTATTTTAAAATGTGCACTTAAACCCACAAGAAATAGTAATATTCCAGCAACCCCCATTTGGTGTAAGCTTACTTTCACTTTAAAAAATACCATCAACAACGCGCTAAATCCTGAAAATAGAATTGCTACAAAAAAATAATAAAGTTCAGGATCATCATAAGGATCAAATACCATTTTAATGATTAGAAGTAATAAAATACATTGTATCATCAATGGGAATCTGCGTTCTTTCACATTTTTTAAATAGATAGATTCAACCACTTTTAAATTCTTCAAAAGAAAAAATACCACAATAGGAATTAAAATAGTGATAATTGTAATGGCAAAAAGTTCTACTCTTACCAATTGGGGATCTATGTATCTTGGGGTAATACTATAATAAAGAATGGCACCCAAAATAGGTGTCAAAAGCGGATGAAAAATATATGAAGCGGCTTTTAAAAACAGTCTCATTATATTTCTTTTCTAAGTCTGGCAACAGGTACGTCCAATTGTTCGCGGTATTTGGCAATTGTTCTTCGGGCAATTGGATAGCCTTTTTCTAATAGAATTTTCGCCAATTTATCGTCTGTAAGCGGTTTACGTTTGTTTTCTTCTGAAATAGTTATTTCAAGAATTTTCTTTATTTCTTTAGTTGAAACATCTTCGCCTTGATCATTTTTCATCGATTCGCTAAAAAATTCTTTTATCAACTTTGTTCCGTATGGTGTGTCTACATATTTACTGTTCGCAACACGTGAAACTGTTGAAACGTCCATATGTATTTTATCTGCAATGTCTTTAAGGATCATCGGTTTCAGCTTTCGTTCATCGCCACTCAAAAAATATTCTTCTTGATGGTGCATAATAGAATTCATAGTAACAAAAAGCGTTTGCTGACGCTGTTTAATAGCGTCTATAAACCATTTTGCGGCATCTAGCTTCTGTTTAATGAACATAACAGCATCTTTCTGAGCTTTCGATTTTTCTTTGGCTTCTTTGTAGCCTTTTAACATATTAGTATAGTCACGGCTTACATGCAACTCTGGCGCGTTTCTTCCATTCAACGTTAAATCTAATTCACCATCAACAATTTTTATTGCAAAATCTGGAACTACATGTTCTACCATTCTATTGTTTCCTGAATAGGTTCCACCTGGTTTTGGGTTTAATCCTTCAATTTCGTGAATGGCTTTACGAAGTTGGTCTTCAGTAATATCAAATTTCTGAATTAATTTTTTGTAATGCTTCTTGCTGAATTGGTCGAAAGAATCATCAATAATATCAATAGCCAAAGTAACTGAAGGAGTTTGCTCTTTTCGTTCTAATTGAATTAATAAACACTCTTGCAAATTGCGTGCAGCAACTCCTGCAGGATCTAAATCCTGAACTACTTTCAGTACTTTTTCAACTTTATCTTCGGTAGTGTAAACGTTTTGTGTGAAGGCGAGATCATCTACGATATCTTGTAATTCACGACGTATGTAACCACTTTCATCTACGCTACCTACTAGAAAAATTGCAATTTCTTTTTCTTCTTCGTTAAAACGGTAGGTGTTTAATTGCTGCATTAAATGTTGCGTGAAGGAAGTTCCGGCGGCATAAGGCATTTGCCTGTCTTCATCGTCTGCGCTGTAATTGTTTGCTGAGAGTTTATAGCTTGGCACCTCATCATCACTCAAATAATCGTCAACGTTTATATCGGTTTCAATTACTTCATTTCCTTCATCATACTCATCATTATTAATACTGAATTCATCTTCATACTCATCACTCTCTTCTTTTCCACCTTCCAATGCTGGATTTTCTTCTAATTCCTGCGAGATACGCTGCTCAAAAGCTTGCGTAGGCAGTTGTATCATCTTCATCAACTGTATTTGTTGAGGCGATAATTTTCGGGAAAGTTTGAAACTTAATTGCTGCTTTAACATAGGTCTATTTACTACATCATAAAGTTAAAAAAAACTAGCTATTAAAATAGTGAAGTAGCTAGTTTTAATTAAAAATTAGGGTTTCTGTTTGGAATATATAATTGAGCACTAAAAAATTAGAAGTAAACTCGTAATCCTGCATTTGGAGTAATACCCAAAGAACGTTGCTGGGTTTCAATAACCTCTTCATTATCTATATTATAGAAATTGCTGATTTCATTCTCTCTATCTAAAATATTCCAAATGGATATTCCTGCATCTGCTTTTATCTTTTGGGTAATATTAAAATTGTAGCGAGCATAAACATCCACGCGTATATAATTTTGTAGCAGAGAGCTATTGGGAGTTGTATAATTTATTTCATTGTTCAAAATTTCATTACTTATTATAGGTGAAGTATTTGGTTTGCCAGAATGCCAATTGAAGCCCGCCGCAATTTTTAAATTTTTTAGTGAATATGTTGCGCCCAAAGTTATATACTCACTACACATAGGAACCCGAAAAATCGGGTTTAATAATTTGAAAATTATCTAAGAATATTTTCTCAAATTCTTTTTCTTTCCAGATTTGATTATCTAAAAAAAGAATTACTTGATTTCTAAAGTCCTCAAATTTGAGGTAGAATTTATTGTACACTACTTTTTTCTTTAGAATTTTCCAAAGT
>Ga0256845_1003021_pt1 | contig 11676 bp, 8 predicted proteins | sample RiftiametaG_FD_189101 | JGI IMG/M metagenome (GOLD analysis project Ga0256845, IMG submission 189101) | Tube worm associated microbial communities from hydrothermal vent at the East Pacific Rise, Pacific Ocean - Riftia | ecosystem: Host-associated > Annelida > Integument > Unclassified ... | reverse complement strand
TCCGGGAACGCGACCAGTTTGAACCCGAAGAACAGCAAAAACTTGCAGGACGTTTGCGGGATCTGAGCAAGCAACTCCAGGAGCACACCCTGGCCCCGGAAGAATTTTCGACCGCGCTCAACGAACTGCTCCAGGAAGTCCAAAGCACCCAGGATCGACTGGCTCGCGGAGCCGCCGCGCAAGATGAAAGCATCAATTTGCGCGATATGCCGATTCGGCAAATGCCGCTGATTTCTCAATCTCAACCCATGCTCCCCAAAAATCTGAAGGAGTTGGAACAATTGCTGAAAGACCTGCTCTCAAACCAGTCGGCCCCCGCCCAATCCGGCGTACAAGCGCAACTCAGCGACGAAGAGCGTCAGCAATTGTCTGATGTGTTAAGCAAAATCGCAAAAGATATTGAGGTTGAAAAAAACAGTCAGCCGGAATCGCCGTCAACCCCCGATTCCGCGAACGTTCAGACGAAATCCGATTCAGACCAGCCATCCGACGAAAGCGGCGGGCAGGCTGAAAAACACGGGATCGCCGAGTCGCAGCAAAACGGACAGGAAGATATGCTCCAGGATGATGTCGGCCAGGGGGTCTGGGGAGCTTATGGACGAGGACGGGATAACAAGGACAACGGGGAAGACCAGGGAAACGCAAGCTCTGCGGGTCGAGGAGCGGGAAACGCAGAGGAATACGCCACGTCATTCCCGGGCACCTCACGCAACCCTGTGGTGCAGGATAAAATCCTCTCCACCCCAAAAGAGGAGTATAATGTCCATATTCGTTCCGTCACGTCCATCGGAAAAGCCGAAGCACCGGAGGAAACAGTAGTACGACCCTATCGGCAGGAAGTTGAAAGTATTTTACACCGGGAAGACATCCCCGTCAATTATCAGGAATTTATCAAAAATTACTTCCTGTCAATCGGGCTAACCCGGGAATAGAGTACTTCGAGTACTTCGAGTACTTCGAGTACTTCAAGTACTTCGGGTACTTTGAGAACTTCGAGTACTTCGAGTGATTGGAGTACTTCAGGTTGTTTTAAATTCGTCCAGGAGGGACGTGGCGATACTAGCCCACCGATTTATCGGTGGGATCGAAAGAATGAAGAACTATTCATATTCAGCCCTGGAAGGGCGACACATCTGTAGCCCAGCACAGGCAGTGTTTTCGACACGCTCAACGAACGAAACGTGTCGAAAGCTGCCCTCCTATCATCATCTTTTGTGTCTTTGTGCGAAATTTTTCTACACTTTACAGAGGAGCAACATTTATGAGTAATGTCCAAGAACAAGCCGCTGCGATCAAGCAGAGTTTCGACCGCCTGAATGAAGAATTGTCCAAAATCATTGTGGGGCAGCACGACATAATCGAACAGTTGTTTATCTGCCTACTCTGCAGCGGACACGCGTTAATCGAAGGCGTACCCGGGCTGGGAAAAACCTTACTGGTCAAATCCCTCAGCCAGATTCTGGCCCTCAAATATTCCCGCATCCAGTTTACCCCTGACCTGATGCCGGCTGATATTCTGGGCACAAATATGATCAAAGAGGATGAACAGGGCAACCGCTATTTTGAATTTTATAAAGGTCCTATTTTCGGGCAATTGATCCTGGCCGATGAGATCAATCGCGCCAGCCCCAAAACCCAATCGGCTCTGCTGGAGGCGATGCAGGAAGAAGTGGTGACGGTGTTCGGTGCGTCCTATAGCTTAGAGCCGCCGTTTATGGTGTTGGCTACGCAGAACCCGATTGAAATGGAAGGCACATACCCGTTGCCGGAAGCGCAGATCGACCGGTTTTTCTTCAAACTCAAAATGACCTATCCGGCGCACGATGAACTGCGGGAAATTATTGACAAAACCACACAAAATTATCACCCGGAATTAGAATCCGTACTGCAGGCCGAAACAATTCTGACCATGCAGGAAACAGTGCGGCAGGTGCCGATTGCAGAACATGTCAAAAATTATGCGATTCAGATCGTGCTGGCGACCCATCCGGGAGATCAATACGCCCCGCAAAGCGTCAAAAAATATGTCACCTTCGGCGCCAGCCCTCGCGGGGTCCAGAGTTTAGTATTAGCCGGAAAAACGACCGCCCTGCTCGACGGACGTTACAACGTCTCGCGCCATGACATTCGCAGCGTGACGAAACCTGCGTTGCGTCACCGCCTGGTCCTGAATATCAAAGGGGAAGCCGAAGGCATCGATCCGGATGCCATTCTGGAGGACATTTTAGACGCGATGCCGGAAAACAAGGTGATGTTTGGTAAAGTTGTGGAGTAAAGCGTTGCGAGTTACGGGTTTGCGGTGTTTTGTCCCGGAGGGACGTTCCATACCAGCCCGCCGATTGATCGGGGGGAAACCGAAATTCACGATATGATGTCGTCCCGGATGGACATTCTATTATTTATTTTCCCCGTTAAAACGGGAGGCTAAAATGGAACGTCCCTCCAGGACGGAAAATCCGGGGTGTTGTCCGTGCTCCCACCGTTGAAACGGTGGGCTACAATGGGGCGTCCCTCTGGGACGGTTCGGGAGAGAGACATTCCATTGAAGGCAATTCCCCTCATGGGAGGGGAATATCGAATCAGAATGCCCTGAAAATACATTCTTCAAGCGAAATCAGCTTTGCTTTACGCGTATGCCCCTCCATGGAGGCGGAGGCAAGGCTGTTAAGTTTTCTACCTGTGGTTGACCGGGTTTCCTGCGAAGCTCTGCTTCGCCCTGTGTGAAGCTGGAGCTTCACAGCGCGCTCGTTCCCAGGCCGGAGCTTGGGAACGAGAACTTAACAACCCTGTCTGACAGAGGGGTGGGTTTGTCGCATGATACATCTCGCTTGGGACTACGATATACACCCATCAACGACAACGAGACAAAACGCTAGAAATTTTTGGGGAAGCTTGCATCGCCATAGGGCGCGGCGTAGCCATAATATGGAGATGACGTCGGGTATGGTGGACAGGGCTGTTGACACGACGAAGGCTGCCCCCACCCACAACGATTCATCCAGCGATATGATTTGCGGGCAGATTCAGAATTCGGGTAGCGATACCGTAACTCTTGCAACGCCTGGCACCCCCGGCTGTTCTGCTTCATCGAAAAATAACATAAGGCCGTTTTTAATAATGAATCCGACATCTTATTACCGCGGGGATATTGATATTGTATCTGCTGAAAATAGGCTAACGCTGTTGAATACTGTTTCATCGCGTAGTAGCACTCTCCGCTCCAATATAACGCATTGTCAGCTAAACTCGACTGAGGATACGAGCGCAGAAAGTCAGCAAACACCCGGAGCGCCTCATAATACCGCCTGCTTCGCACTAACTGTAAGCCATACTGATACATACACTGCGGATTCCCCCAATAGCCGCTCTGATATGATGGTTGGCACGAATAGGAGGGATACGAAGGCACCATCGCTTGTGGTGAATACGGTTGATAATACACCGGCGGCTGCGAAAGTGTCGGATATTGGGCAAAAAGCGAAAGCGGCAGTATAAGACAGCATCCAATCACAATAAAAGAGCTGATCATCATTTTTTTCATAGTGGTTCTTCTCCTTGTTTCATAAAATGATATGACATCGACATCGTGAATGCACTCATGATTTCATTTAACTATCTCAACAAAAGAGAATACTTTACTTTTTCCAGGATGTCAATAAAAAAGTCATGGTTTTCTGTAAGGAGGTTCATAGGCATCGCAGAAAAAAGTTGACGAATTTTCACTATTCAACGTTTGTACCATGAAGATGAAAGGAAGATTTTGCCGCTCGATTATGCGGCGAATGTGAACAACGAGCAGGAGAACGCTGACTCGTCGCAGTGTTTTTTCTGAATCCACCCCGATAGAACAACGCTATGCGCAAACATTTTGGAGAGATTATCAGTCAACTTGCCCAGGTCAACATTGCCCTCTGGCACGAGGAAGATAACGCGCGGGCAGATGATGATCATCTTGTTGCCCAAGCAAAACGCCGAATCGATGTTCTCAATCAGCAGCGCAACGATCTGATTGAAAAAATCGATGAAATAACAATCGAGCTTTCTCCCAACCATCATGCAACCTCAGTAACGTCAGTCCCCAAGTCCCTGGGCAGCGAAGTCTGACGTATTGGTTTCCTGTATGAGAGGTTCTCTGCCAGGGTTTCTCTCATGAAGGATATCCTCCCCTTATACAGGTATGGCTGAAACCATTGGAAGCTTAACTGATAAGATCGCCATTGTCGAATTAAAACGCTACTATATGACCCGGCAAACCGAACGGGAAGATGTCGCAGAACAACACCGCCAGGGATGCCAGCACAAACTTCATATTTTAACTGAACAACGTGATGATCTGGTCAAAGAAATCAATCTGTTGTTCCAAGAGATTATGGCTGGCAGGAAGACCCTGAAAGTGTACCGGCAGTATAAGATGTATAATGATCCCCAATACCGGACGCCGCAATCTGACAATGAAGAATGAAGAATTAACAATTAAGACTTTACCTGAATGCCTCCTCCTTTTGGAAAGGGAGCCAAAAACTATAAACTGTATTCTTTGAGCTTATACATCAGAGCGCGATGACTGATCTGTAAGAGCTTTGCTGCCTGGGTCCGGTTGTTCCCGGTTTTTTTGAGCGCGCGTGAGATCAATGTTTTTTCAGCCATTTCATTGATTTCTTTCAGAACTTCTTTGATCAGCATCCGTGTTTCAGGAATTTTTAACACAATTTGGGACTGGCTGCGAAACAGTTCGGCAGGAAGATATTCTGTCGTGATGGTATCGCCTTCCGTCATAACAATAGCGCGCTCGAGGATGTTCTCTAATTCCCTGACATTCCCTTTCCATTCATATTCTAACAGGACTTTCATCGCATCAGGGGCAATATCACGAATATCTTTGTCCATGTCCGTGGTATATTTTTTCAGGAAATGACGAATCAGCAAGGCAATGTCTTCCCGCCGTTCCCGCAAGGGTGGGAGATGAAGGGGAACAACATTGAGCCGATAATACAAATCTTCCCGAAAGGTTCCTTGCTTCACCGCTTTTGCCAGATCTCGGGAGGTGGCCGCGATCACCCGGACATCGACAGTGACCGTCCGGGTATCACCGACTTTTCGGACTTCCCCTTCTTGTAGAAATCGCAAGAGTTTCACTTGAAGGTTTAACGGTAACTCTCCAATCTCATCCAAAAACAACGAGCCGTGATTCGCCTGGAGGGTAAGGCCGGGGTTGTGGCTTATGGCTCCGGTAAAGGCGCCTTTGACATGTCCAAAGAGTTCACTTTCAAGCAGTTCATGGGGGATGGCTCCACAATTCACCGCGATAAACGGCGCGCTTTTCCGTTCGCCAGCATAGTGAATCGCCTTGGCAACAAGCTCCTTGCCTGTCCCGCTTTCCCCGGTGACCAAGACTGTGGTTTTATAATTGGTAATCTTTTCGATCTTTTTGAACACCTCGTGCATAACAGCGCTTTTCCCGATAATATTTTCAAAGCGGTATTTTTTTTCGACCTCTTGCCGGAGAAATTGATTCTCCAAACGTAATCGCTCACGTTCTTCAGCTTTTTTGAGTGTCAGCAGTATTTCATCCTGTTTAAAGGGTTTCATGACATAATCATACGCTCCGTGTTTCATCGCTTCAATCGCGGAATCAACACTCCCATAGGCAGAAATCATAATCACCGGAATGTTTGGGGATGATTCTATCACAGACGCCAGAACTTGCAACCCGCTGATCTTTGGCATCTTAATATCACAGATGACAAAATCGAAATGGAGTTGATGCACTTTCTCAACTCCTTCTTCCCCATCACTCGCCAATTCAACGTCATATCCCTCATCTTCAAGGGTGAGTCGCAACATATACCGCATATTTTCTTCATCATCAATTACAAGAATCCGTTTATTCTCCATCATATTTGCCTCACTCAGACAACACTCTGTGCGTACAATCGTTGTCATAATACGCACTTATCCATAATTATTCCGGGATATTCAATTTCTCCTGCCCACGCGCCAAAGGACAAGATCGTTCCCCACGTTCTACGGCAGCCTGGGGATGCTTTCCGTTCGTTCATGTTCACTCACGTCATGAGATTTTTTGCGGACAGGAGGAAGAAAGATTGTAACATCGGTCCCTTTGCCCAGGGTACTCTCCACGTCGATCTCTCCATGAAATGTTTCTATCATGCGATGGCACAGTGATAAGCCCAAGCCCATTCCTTTGCCAGGTTCTTTTGTTGTAAAAAACGGATCAAAAATCTTCAGAAGCATCTCTTCGGCGATTCCACAGCCAGAATCAGAAAATTGAATTGCAATCACTTCCGAGCCACCCGGCATTGTTGATGATTTCCGAATTCTCCGGGATGTGGCAATCCGAATTTCTCCAGCCGCATCAATCGCATCAATCGCATTTCCAAGTATATTCAAAAACGTACTTTGAAGTTTCTTCCCATCGACGTTGGCCAACAATGGGAACTCGGTTAACTGGAGTGTCACGTCGATCTGTTTTTCATGGATGGGGGGAAGCAGGGACACCATTTTCCGAAGAATCTGATTGACGTCAACATGCTGAATGTGTAAAGAATGGGGACGGGAAAAGTTCACGAGTTCCTCGAGGATTCTTCGAATCCGCTCAACTTCCTGCTGGGTTCGCTGTAAAATATCTGACGTTTTTTGCTGATCAAGCCGCCCTTTTCGAAGGAGTTCGATATACCCAAGCACCGCCCCAAGCGGGTTTCCAATCTCATGAGCAATGCCTGCTGCTAAATAGCCTAACGAGGCTAATTTTTCGGAAATATAGAGTTCTTTTTTGGTTCGCCGCAATTGTTCGTTGGCCTGCTCTAAAGAAACTGCATACTCCTCCAACTGCTGTTGTTTCCAGGATAAGTGCATAGAGATTCTGCTCATTACTGAAAAAATTCCGACCACAATCATTCCCCCAGAAGCCACCAATGTCATATACAAAGCAATGGTATCAATTCTCATATAGGGAGCATGTGACACATCCATCCGAAATGTTCCACGTAAAAATCCGATATTCTGTTGGTTCACCGAAATCGGCAGTTGAACAACATGGACGTCAGAGGGAAAAGGACAACCGATCACCGGATGATGCACCGGGAGAAAAGAATCGGGGGGAGACCGGAAAGGTGTCGAACCAAAAGAGGTCAACATCTTTTTCGTCTCTGTTCCCCACAGCATGTCACCATTGGCATTCAATAAGTGTAACTGAAAAATTTCCGGAGAGTTTCGGAACGCGTTGATGAGAATTTCCGACATGCCTTCGTGGGCAGGCGTTATCGAAGCAGAAAGGATTTCCTCTCCCGCAGAGTTCGCGATAATATGTTGTCGAATGTCGAGCATCGTCTGTCGATGCTGCCGATACAATTCCTCGATCGCGCTGATATATCGCTTTTGTACGAGAAGGTGCATGAGTATGTTCCCGACAATAATTATCATAAAGAAGATGATGATGATCGGTTTCCATAACAATACAAACTGCCGAAGAAAAGTTTTGTAAGCCATGATAAAAAAAATGTACTCTAGATGTTGTCTTGTATTCCAGAAAATTTACATTTATCGTAAAAAAATGTTGCACAAAATGTAAGATATCTTTAAAAAAGGCTGTGCTGAAATCTGCAAATTCGTCAGGTAAACCTTGACAGAAAACAGATAGGCCGTAAAATTTGAAAAAAAGATGTTTTGCACAAAGAAAATAGAGTTTCTTCTGTAATAGAATCTAATTTATGACCGAGTGAAAATTACCCGTGCTGAGTGAATAAGTGAATATAGGTATCCTCATTGAGTCGTATCACCCTCGCGGATTGCCGTCTGACACATCTCATGTAGGATCACTATTATAGTATAGAAAAGGCTTTTCATTTGTCAATAACAATCTCTGTGGGAAGGAGTTTTCTCCAATAATTCCCCTTTTGACGAAAAAACGAGCAGTACGCAAAGGTGAGTGAGTATTATGGCAGATATTGTGTGTCCATCATGTTCAACCCAATACCGAATTCATGATTCACAATTGGCAAAAGCCAGCAAACTCCGCTGTAAAAAATGTGGAACGATTTTTCATTTGCATGATAATATCAAAACCGAACCGCCAACTCTGCCAGAAGAGACGGAGCATCTCGTTCAGCAGCCATCGGGATTGGAAACGGTAGATTTTGACTTTTCGAATCTTCAAATCGACTCCCCTCAATCAGAGCCATTCGCTCATGAAGAAGCCACGAGAACGCATGTTGCTCAGAACGAAAAGAATGATCTTTCTCTTGATAGCAATGGAGAAAACATTTCGTTGGATTTCGACTCCCCCACAGCCCCCCCATCTTTAGACCCCATCTCCGCTGAAAACCTGACTTTTCCGGGAGCCGAAGATGCTTCAGCAGGTGAGAATGGGGAAGAAATTCATGATCATATTACTGTTCCTACTCAGGATCATTCGACACAAGGAGGGACAGATTTTGCAGAATTTTCGTTTGCATCTTCCGGAGACGACGAGGAACACGAACCATCAGAAGCCCCTGTATTAGATTTTTCGTTTAGCGCTGCGACCCCTGATGCTCCAGAGGAGGGCGACGAAGATTGGGACGATGAGGAAGACTGGGAAGAAGAGGACGATGTTTCAGAGCCAATTCCAGATGAGATACAGGACAAGGCTCCTCCTGTTCCTCCGCCGGTGGAAGAGGAAGAAGAGTTTGAGGACGATGAAGAGAGCGAAGAGGAAGACTTATCAACCTGCTGTGTTGACAGCCTGGCAATGGGGCTTCAGCGTTGCGAACTGTGCGGCAGAGACCTGACAGGGAAAGCTCACACAGTGGCGCAAGAGCTTCAACAACAGCGGAAACAGCAGCTTAGAGAGGAACTCATCGCTGGTGATGTCCAGGTAGGCTTTTCAGAAGAGGCCAATGAAAGTCTCCCGGAAGCCCAACTTCACAAAACTGAAGATTTTTCTGATGTTGAACAAGCATTAGACGCCTTGGCAGACGGTACATTTCACCACAAGATCAAGAAGAAACAGGCGAAAAAAACCTTTGTGAAAAAATTGAAAATGGCTGCCGGGGGTGTTATCGCATTATTGGTTATCGCCGGATTGGTCTCTGTGTTGCTTCTCCCTTCAAGCCATGAGAAACTCCAGGCCCGCTATGACCAACTGATGGCTCAGGAAGAAATCGATCCTGGTCAACTTGTCCAATTGTTTTTTGATGCTGCCATCAAACAAGATTCAGATATTTTCTCCCGACTCACCACGATGTCTGATATGCCAGAAATTAAATCTGGGCGTGTACTGAGCGTCGGAGAGGAGTATGAGAAACTCTCTCTGGGAGCCTTGGGAAAGCGCATTACCGAACTTGAACAGACCATTATCAAGATCGAACAAGAAAGTACCCAAAAAACGGCGTTGCTTCAGGAATATAGCGCCAAAAATCTTTCGCCAGGCATTATTGAAGACCGGATAGAGCAGGATGAAAAAAAGCTTGCAGCATTACACGACGAATTTGAGACAAATGACAGAGACATTTCCAAAAAATTGCACCGTTTACAACAAGACCTTCAGAAGACAGAACAAGAGATTACAAAAAACCGCAAGCTGTCGAGGAAATATATCGATGCCACCGATGCCGTCGGAAAAGCCCTGTATGAGAATAGTGTCACCAAGCAAAAATTTCTGGCCGAGCAAAAGGGAAAACTCCAGCTTCACATCCAGCAGGAAGATGCAAAATACAGGAAGCTCCGTCAGGAATTAGAAGCAGAATATCAACCTCGGTTTTCAAAGATTGAAGAACGGCTGGAAACTGAACGGACATTGTTTCATGAAGCGACACTTTTACAAGACAAAGCACAGTCACCGGTTGTTCTCTTAACAAAAGAGCTGGAACGACTGACTCAAGCACAGATCGAAAAGAAGGAGGAGCTTGAAGCAACTCAAGAACAGCTCGACGCAGCCCTCGCATTTTTCGAAGCGCAGGTACGCACGCAAATCACCCAGGAGCAGCAGAATGCCGAATTTATCCAAGCCAGACAAAACGTTGCGGCGTCAGTCAAAATTGGAGGAAGTTCAGAGCAACGAGTCTCTATTGTGCTAAAACGGTACCAGGCGATCCTTCCCGATAAAACTTTTACAGGGAAGTGGTTAGTCGAAAAACTTGCAAAGTGAGAAAAAAACTCGGACAACATTTTCTCATAGATCAAACGGTTGTGGCGCATATCCTTTCTTCCGCTCAGATAACCTCAACGGATCATATCCTGGAAATCGGGCCAGGTAAAGGGGTTTTAACCCATCCTCTTGCAGAACAGGCCCGACAACTTACCGCCATTGAATACGACCCGTTGTTGGCCGAGGCCCTCCAAAAACGTTTCGTCGATGACGAGCATGTACATATTCTCTGTGGTGATGCCAGATATTTCGATTATACCGACCTGTTTCAGGAAGAGGGTTCCCCACGCCAGCGAGTCAAAATTGTGGCAAACCTTCCGTATTATGCGGCAACCCCGATTATGTTAGCCTTGTTTCCGCATCGCAAACGGTTTGGGAAAGGCATCTTCATGTTTCAAAAAGAAGTCGCGGAACGCCTCACAGCTTCTCCCGGCAGTAAGGCCTATGGTTCCTTATCTGTTATTACTCAATTTTACAGTGAACCTCAATATGGTTTTTCTGTCCCACCGCAGGCGTTTCGTCCACAGCCAAAAGTCGACTCTGCGGTCATTACCATTCATCTCTATGAAACGCCTCCCCTCCAAGTCGATGATCACGACTTTTTTACTCGTCTTGTCAAATACGCATTTGCCACGCGGCGAAAAACCTTAAAAAACGCCCTCACCAAAAGCAGGCCTGCTTTCTGCACTCCCGCCCAATTCCACCACGCTTGTGATATATTAGGAATTGATGGCCGTATCCGGGGAGAAGAATTATCTGTCGAAGATTTTACAAATCTGTGTAACACATTTATACGACAACGACTTACATAAAAGGAAAAAAACGATGCGAGAAATTATTTTAGGCATTCTTCAAGGGTTAACTGAATTCCTCCCAGTCAGCAGTTCCGGGCATTTGGCCCTGGTGCAACACTTTTATCCAGGGGACATTGAGACAGATATTTTATTGGATATTTTGCTCCACGTTGGCACGTTATTTGTGGTTCTTCTCTATTATCGGAAGGATATTCTGGCGTTGTGTCTGGCCGCTCTTTCCTATCGCCCCGGAGGTCGTCATTCAGACGATGCGGCATCTCAGCAGCGTATTCAACATCAAAAAATGATCATGCTCATCATTCTTGGCTCTATCCCTACAGCCATCATCGGGATTGGACTTCAATCAACAATCAAAGCCAGTTTTTCATCGTTGACAATGGTTGGCGTCGCTCTTCTTATCACGGGAACCGTGCTGTATATTGCTGACACGGTGAAACTTTCATCCCCTTCCCGCCAAACGCTCTCGTACAAGGATGCCTTAATTATCGGAACAATTCAGGGCATTGCAATCTTCCCAGGGATTTCTCGTTCAGGTTCCACGATTTCTGCGGGAATTTTATTGGGGATCGAACGGAAAATAGCTGCAAAATTTTCTTTTCTGCTCTCGATTCCAGCGGTCGTCGGCGCTGTTATCCTGGAGGGGAAAGAGTTGGCAACCCTGGCGCAGACCCCACACCTCCTGCCATATATGCTGGCAGCCATTGTGGCGTTTAT
>Ga0256845_1003020_pt1 | contig 11683 bp, 7 predicted proteins | sample RiftiametaG_FD_189101 | JGI IMG/M metagenome (GOLD analysis project Ga0256845, IMG submission 189101) | Tube worm associated microbial communities from hydrothermal vent at the East Pacific Rise, Pacific Ocean - Riftia | ecosystem: Host-associated > Annelida > Integument > Unclassified ... | reverse complement strand
AGTAGTCTCCCTGTATATTTTTTTTAACATAGGAGTTACTTCCAAATTATTTCCAGAGCTTTTGCATATGACACCCTATAATCAACTGTGATTTTTTAGTTAAAGAAATTAAACCTGAAATTTTATAAAATATCTGATATAATAATTCGTATTACGTTGAGTTTTTTTTAACGACGTATTTAATAAATTACGGAGCATATATGATAAAAGAGGCTGAGAAGATACTTAAAACTGTTTTTGGATATGATACTTTCAGGTTTGTTCAACGGGCTGCGATTGAGAATATATTGGCAGGTAATGATTCCTTTATTATTATGCCCACAGGTGGCGGTAAATCCCTATGTTATCAAATCCCTGCACTTATCTTTGATGGTTTAACTATTGTTATTTCACCCCTTATCTCCCTAATGAAAGATCAGATTGAGCAGTTGAAACAAAATGGGATTAATGCAGTGATGTTAAATAGTTCCTTGTCCTTTGAGGAGTATCAAAATAATGTAAATGCCATTATTAATGATGATGTAAAATTACTCTATCTTGCTCCAGAGACTCTGATGATGAATAGAACAATCGAACTTTTAAAGAGCCGTAAAGTCTCGTGTTTTACTATTGATGAGGCTCACTGTATATCTGAATGGGGACATGATTTTAGACCTGAGTACAGACAAATAACGGAAGTTAGAGATATGTTCCCTCAATCCATTTGTATAGCCTTGACAGCTACGGCAACCGAAAAGGTAAGAGAGGATATAAAACAAACTCTAAATTTTCAGAAATCATGTGAGTTTATATCTTCGTTTAACAGAAAAAAACTTTTTTTGAAGATAGTAGAAAAAAATGACCCGAAATCTCAACTATTAGACTTTTTAAAAAAGTTTGACAAGAATGATCCCGGCATTATTTACTGTTTTTCAAGAAAGCAGGTTGATTCAACCACTGATTTTTTAAAAAAGCACGGATACTTAACTCAACCCTATCATGCCGGTTTGAATACGAATGAGAGAAAAATAAATCAAGAAAAATTTTTAAATGATAAAATTCAAATTATTGTTGCAACTATTGCCTTTGGAATGGGTATAAATAAAACAAATGTACGTTTTGTCGTGCATTATGATTTGCCAAAAAACATTGAGTCGTATTATCAGGAAATTGGCAGGGCAGGAAGAGACGGGCTTAGGGCTGACTGTTTATTATTATTTGGATTTGGCGACACAAAAAAAATTGAATATTTTATTGGTCAAAAAGAGGGTAATGAAAAGGTTAATGCAATCGCTCATTTAAAAGAATTACTTAAGTTTGTAAATTCCACAAAATGTCGCAGAATATCACTATTAAATTATTTTGGTGAACATTATCCGGAAGAGAATTGCGGTATGTGTGATAATTGTGTTGAAGAAAAGGTTGAGTTAACCAATATGACGGATATTGCAAAAAAATTCTTAAATTGCATTATTCAAACAGGAAATATGTTTGGTCCTACACATATAATTGATGTTCTGAGAGGTGCGAATTCACAAAAAATAAAAAAATTCAATCATGATAGTTTAGATGTTTATGCAACAGGAAATGAGCTTTCAAAAAAACAGTGGTTTACAATATCAAAACAATTGATAAAAAAAGGTTTGATATTTCAAGATCCGGAATACGGTGGTCTTAAAATTACACAAGTCGGTCAAAAAATTATATATGAGGGAGAAATCTTTTTGGGTGTATTCCCTCAGGAAATAAAAAAGCTTAAACAATCTATAAAGCGAAAAAATGAGGTAATGGAACTATCGGAACAGGATACGGAACTTTTTGAATTGCTAAGAAAAAAGAGAAAAGAGATAGCCGATGAACTAAAAATCCCACCATTTGTAGTGTTTTCAGATAAATCATTGATTGATATGGTCAATAAAAAGCCGAAAGATGACAATCAATTCTTAGATATAAATGGTGTTGGAACTCAAAAAATGATAAAGTACGGTAAATATTTTATGACAATAATTAAATCGTACTCTGTAAATGGAGATGATAATAATCAAGATTATTATGAGCAGAGCCAAGAGCAATATTACGATAATAGTTTTGAATTATCCGAGCTTAGAAGCTATAATTCACATAACACATATAAAAAAAAAGCTAAGATAAGAAAACATACATTGGTTGGGAACAGGTATAACGATGGAGCGGATATGGATGAATTATGTAAGATATTTAATATTAAGAAAAGCACCATCTTGGAACATTTTAAAAAGTATATACTTGACGGATATTCGATAAATCCTGAAAGGCTCTTAAGTCTTTCAGCTTTGGATATTCAAACACAACGAATTATAATACAACATTTTCGTGAACTTAGTCCGAATGAATTATCCCCTGTTTACAATAAATTAAACGGTAGCGTAAACTATGACGAGTTAAAAATCATACAACTTTATTTAATAAGCAAGGGATAGCCGTAAACAAGACTAATACTATCAATAAGGAGATATAAATGGAAATCAAAAATTATCAAAATTTAGGAAACGCTAAAAATCCACATGGAGTTCAATCTAAAAAGCTTTACGATAAAACTCCCGCAATAATTATGCACCTCTTATTAAAGGGAGGAGAATCTTTAAAACCTCATATAACACCCGTAGATGTTGCCTTCTATGTTTTAGAAGGTACTCCTGCAATCTTGATAGGTGAAGAAAAAATCACAGTTACAAAGGATGATATTATCGAAAGTCCTAAAAATATCGTACACTGTATATACAATGAAACAGACAAAGATGTTCGCGTACTGGTTATGAAACTACCAAAACCAACAGCGGAAACAAAGATTATTCAATGAAAATAGTATCAATATTATAGTACTCTAACGGTTAATTGATTTTAAGTGTTTTATTTAAGAATACTTAAAAATATTAACCGTTAATTACAGAGTACGTATATTGTTTTAGTGACTCTTCTTTTCTCCCGGAAGTTTTTTCATCTTAAAATGCTCTCCTCGTTTTTCAACTATTTTTTTATACCAAGCCTTTGGATATCCGGGATGTTTAACTTTATTATTTTCATCCTTTAAATTTCCGTCTAAATATTTAACAATAAGAGATTCACCAAGCTTTTTCCATCTTTTAGTAACATCATCACCGGCTTTTACCGAGTATTTTGTTAAATATTCTCTTGCAAGTTCGGGAGATTTTTTATAAAGAGATAGAGCTGCCTTATCAATAGAATTTGTCATAGATAAAAAATTTCCCTCTAATTTCCTCTGAACCTTTTTTATATCAAGAATCATTTCACTGTATCTTGAGTAGGCGTAATTTGAAACAAAATTAAATACCCAAAAAGCCGATTTCCAAGTAAAGTTATTAAAAGAACCGTTACCAACTGCAAAACTCTTTGGTACGCTTCTTATTCCGCAATACATTGGAGTGTAGACCGTACTATTTGTATCATCAACACCAAACCAAAGGATACCACCTATAGGATCTGGTAATTTTGTTCTTGATTGAGCAATAAATGAAAAACCTGTCTGTTGTGTTGAAGTAGCTCTTTCATTACAGTATTTAACTCCGTCAACTTCCCAGACCAAAGGTCTCCATCTATAAGGTAAATTATAAGGACCTGCTCCGACACCTTTTGTCATATCAAACTTTGTGCCTTCAAGATGATCTCTCATTAATTCCATAACGTCGTGGACACTAAGCTTTTTATCAGGTTTTATCCAAAGTGGGAAAGGTTTGGCATTTGGCTTTCCGTCAATATAATCACTCGAAAGATTCATAGAAGGAGCTATCCTTTTAAACATTGCCCAAACTCTTGCCTCACAAAATCTAATTGCACCGTAACTCAATGGAGCGTAAGCATCAACAAAACTAAAATCCTTATCTTTTCCCTTAAAATAGCCCTGTTTTCTTGCAAAAGATATTACGTCTTTGGCATAAAGTGTGTTTTTATCGTGTAAGGGGAACTTTCTTATTCTTGCCTGATTGGCATGTCCGCTTACGTAACCTTCTGGAACTTTTCTTGCAACCCATACAGCACCTTTTTCTTTCTGCCCCTTTCCAATTAAATCCATTATCCAAACTTCATTCTTGTCTGAAATAGAGAAAGATTCTCCTTTGCTATAATAACCGTATTCTTCAACAAGTTTGCCCATCGTAAGGATTGCATCTCTTGCTGTCTTTGCCCTTTGTAATGTTACATATATCAAACTACCGTAATCCATAATTGCCGTCTTGCTTCTTAACTCTTTTCTTCCACCATACGTAGTTTCACCTATTGCAACTTGAAATTCGTTCATATTACCAACAACAGAGTAAGTTCTTCTAACCTGTTTTATTCGTCCAAGATATTTGCCTGTATCCCATTCGTATATATCAAGCATCTCACCATCCTGATGTATGGCTGCCGGCGTATAGTATAACTCACCGTATAAAACGTGCGAATCTGCGGCGTAAGTTATCATTGTCGTACCATCAACGGAAGCACCTCTTGAAATAAGAAAATTAGTACATCCGGTAACTGTTGTTTCTAAAAATAAAATCATAAATAGGACCATTGTAAAAGCAATAAGTATTTTTTTCATTTATTATCCTCCAGAATATTCAATAAATGATTTTATATAATAACAAGTAAAATGTAAAGGTAAAATTTCAAGTATAATAAGCATTCTGAACTTTTTACTATAATTTTTATGATAATTTTAGATTTTTATTGATTTTATAATTATCATATGAAATAATACTTTATGTTATATGGTAACATAAAAAAGAGTTATGTGTAAAAGGCTCTATGGTGCACAGAAGGTGTAAGAAATTCATGATAAATAAAGTATATGACAAAAAAAATAATTGTTTTGAGAACGGTTCAGTGTGGTTTAAGGTAGATTTTCATCTTCATACAAGAGCGGATAAAGAGTTTAAATATGAAGGGGAAGAGAACCTTTTTGTAAAAAACTATGTAACTGAACTTATAAATAAGACTATTGGCATTGGAATTATTGCAAATCACAATAAATTTGATTTACAGGAATACAAAGCACTAAAAAAAAGTGCTCAAAAAGAAAACATTTTTTTAATTCCCGGTGTTGAATTATCTATTAATGATGGCTCGAATGGTATTCATAGCCTGATAGTATTTGATTATGATTCTTGGGCGAAAAATGGTAATAATTTTATTGAGCAATTTCTTAACTCTGCTTTTGAAGGAATTGCAAATAGAGAAAATGAGAATATCAGGTGTAACTATAGTCTTTCAGACTTGTTTAAAAAGTTAGAAGAACACAGAAAAGCTGGTCGAGATTCGTTTGTAATTATGGCACATATTGAACAAAAAAGTGGATTTTGCGAAGAACTTGATGGTGGACGAATTGAACAAATAGTAAAAGGTGAACATTTTAAACAGAACGTATTAGCCTTTCAAAAACTCAGAACCAATGATTTGAAAAACAGTTTAATTAATTGGTTTGGCTCCGAAAATAACCTACCTGTATTTGTTGAAGGTTCAGACTGTAAAAGTATCTCTGAAGTAGGCTTATGCGGGAAACAACAAAATTTAGAAAAAGAAACTTTTATAAAGATTGGTGATTTCAATTTTGAGGCAGTAAAGTATGCCTTAACTGATAAAGAAAACCGAATTTCATCAAAAAAACCTGAAATTAATAATGCGTACATTAAGTCAATAGCTTTTGAGGGTGGACTTTTAAATGGAACAAAAATTGGTTTTTCATCGGAATTAAATAATTTTATTGGTATAAGAGGAAGCGGTAAATCGTCTATTATTGAAATACTGCGATATGTTTTGGGAATTTCATTAAACAATCGGGCAAGCGACAAAAAGTATAAAAGTAGTTTAATTAAATATGTTCTTGAAAGTGGTGGAAAGGTGATTACAACTATTGTTAATAGTCATAAAAAAGAGTACCGGATAGAAAAAATATATGATCAGAAAGAAGACGTCTTTGAAGATGGTATTCGTATTGATATTCCTACCATTAATACCGTTTTTAAAAATCCTGTTTATTTTGGTCAAAAGGATTTATCTAATAAACATGTTGATTTTGAGGCAGATCTTGTAAAAAAATTAATTGGCAATAGACTTGATAGTATTAAATCTGAGATTCCACAAAAAAAAGATGAAATAAAAGATATTGTTACAAGTTTAAAAAAACTTGAAAATTTAGAAGAGTTAAAAAAAGAAATTAATGCAAGTATTAATGATGCAGAATTTAAGCTCAAAATATTTAAAGATAAAGGTGTTGAGAGTAAATTACAACTACAAAGTAGATTTGATTCAGATATTAGTAAGTACAAAAAATTATTAGATGAAATTATAAATTTCAATAACGATTTATCTGAAATAAATACCAATTATAAAATTTTTTTTTCAGAAACGAATTTTGCTTCCGAAGAAAATAAAGATTTATTTCAAGAAGCAAATTTAATTTTCAATAAACTTATTGCTGAATCAAAAAAACTAAATGAAATAAATAATAACACAGTAAAATATATTGATGATTTAGGTAAACTTTATAAAAAATTGTTAGAAAAAAAAGAAAATCTAAAAGAGGATTTTGCCAAAATAAAAAGAGAAATAAATGTCCCCAATCTTAATCCAGATGATTTCTTAAAGTTAAATCACACAATTGAAACATCTAGGTTAAAACTATTGGAAATAGTAAAATCTGAAAAAAAACAAATAGAATTAAATACATTATTGAATGATAAGATATCTGAATTAAATAATCTTTGGCACAAGGAATATCAAATATTAGAAAAAGAAGTAACCAGAATAAATAATTATGAAAATAGTCTTTCTATTTCTGTTAAATATAAAGGAAGAAGTGATAGATTTCTTGAAAAACTGCAACAAATTTTTAAAGGTAGTGGAATACGAAGTGCAACATATTCTACAATTCAATCTACCTACAAAGATTTCATTGAAATATTTAGAGATTTTGAAAATCTAAACAATAGTATTAATATTAGTGAAAGTCTGTTAGTGGAATTTAAACGTCGTTTTAATGATGCTCTTGCTGAATTAATAACATACAGAGTTGATGATAAATTTACTATTAAATATAACAATAAACCGCTTGGTGAACATTCTCTTGGGCAAAGAGCTACGGCATTAATCTTATTTCTTCTCGCACAGAAAGAAACTGATGTACTAATAATAGATCAACCGGAAGATGATTTGGATAATCAAACTATTTATGAGGATGTAATTAAAAAGATTAAAGCATTAAAAGGAAATATGCAATTTATCTTTGCTACTCATAATGCCAATATTCCGGTTCTTGGTGACAGTGAAAAAATTATTTCATGCAAATACTTGGAATCAAAAATTGAAACTACTGCCGGAACTATAGATAACCGACAAACACAACATCATATAGTTACGATTATGGAAGGAGGAGAAGAGGCTTTTAATCGTCGTAAAAACATATATGAATTATGGAGTATGAAAAGATGAAAATACTATCTAATTTAGAACTTATTGATATCATTAAAGCCGGAGAAAATAGTATAGTTGAATTTAAACAGGAAACAGTGCATCAGGCATCTCTTTTACAGGAAATTGTTGCATTTGCTAACACAGAAGGTGGTATTATTGTTTTTGGAGTTGAAGATAATACTGACAAAATTGTTGGACTTTCAAAAAGTCAGGTTGATGAAATAGATAAAAAAGTTGCAAATATTACAAACGATTTAATCAGACCATATCTACAAATAATTACTAATACCGCTTTGATAGATGATAAATTATTACTTACTATAACTGTTCCTAAAGGTAGCAATAAACCATATAATACAAAAGGTGCAATTTTTGTAAGGCAGGGGACAACTAAACGTCTGTTAACCGATAAAGACGAAATATTAAGATTATATCAAGCTTCAGGTAATTTATATGCTGATGAAATGTTAGTAGAAGGTACATCTATTAATGATATTGATAAAGATAAAATAAAAGAATACTTAAAAGCTCAAAAAAAAGAAAAAACAAATATTGATGAACGATTATTAATTAATCTGGGCACTTTGAGAAATGGGAATCTAACGCTTGGCGGGTTGTTGTTTTTTGGGAAAAATCCTCAACAATATAAGTCGGTTTTTTTAATAAAAGCAGTCTCTTTCTTGGGAAACAGTATAGGCGGTTCAGATTATAGAGATAGTATAGATATTGAGGGCACAATTCCTGAATTGTTTGATAAGGGAATGAAGTTTTTTGAAAATAACTTAACGCATATTCAACATGATCAAAATTTTAATTCAGAAGGGATATTGGAAATATCTCAAATTGCTATTGAAGAATTATTACAAAATGCTTTAATTCATAGAGATTATCTTAAAAATGCTTCAATTAGATTACTAATTTTTGATAATCGTATAGAAATAATCAGTCCCGGTAAATTACCAAACAGTTTAACAGTTGAGAATATTAAGCTGGGTAATGCTGTTGCTCGCAATAATTTACTTGTTAGCTATTGTAGTAAAGTAATGAATTATCGGGGATTGGGTTCAGGTATAACACGTGCGTTGGAAGAGCAAAAAAACATTGAGCTTATTAATGATATCGAGGGAGAGCAGTTTATAGTAAAAATACCAAGATCGGAGATAAAAAAATGAAATAAAGGGGCACACTATATGAAACGAAATTCTTGTGTGTTTAGCCTGAAATTTTCATCAAAATTGTAGCGAAATGTCCAAGATGCTTATTATAACAAGTTAAGAGATTGAGCTAAATGAAGAATAGTATAACTATTTTGCAATGCAGTGATTGATATTAACGCAGTTAGAATGAGCATATTGGGCATTGCAGTAAGTTTTGATTAAAGATTCAGGTTTAGGTATTAACTATTTTTTTGTTTTATAGTATCATACTATATAAAAAAAAATTATATGATTAAAGGGAGGTATTTATGTATAAGAAATTTTTAAAGACATCAATCATTTTATTATTTGTATCGCTGTTATTTAGTATGGGATGTAGGGAAGTAGTTTATGATATTACGGGAGAATGGGACTTTGATATTGCAATGAATGACGGTAATACAATGTCTGATACCTATAGCTTTGTTGGTTCCATACAAGCTGGTGATGTGTATTATAAAGGTCAAAGACTTGGGACATATAGCGTTATGGATAGAGATATTAACTTTACAATTACATATTACGATGAGGATAATGACTATACTGTGGAAACTTTTTCAGGCTATTTTGATGATCAATATTCCATGAGCGGAACATATACTCTGTTTATTGATGGTTACGGAACGTTTGCCGGTAATTGGACTGCCCAATAATTGGATATTTTTTATGATTAAACGAAATGTTTTTATCATATTGATTTTAGCTTTATTTTATGGAGTGAATTTTGGTAAGCAAATTTTAGAAAAGCCGAGACCTTTGACTGATGTTATTGATGTACGGGCAAAGCCGGTTAAATATTCAAATAAGGTTTCTGTGCCGTTAATTACCTGGGGAGGCGATGTTGCTACAATTTATGCTGAGAGTACGGGTATATTTCGTGATAACGGATTACCGGTGTCCCTGTTTGTAGAAAATGTATTTACCAAGCAGGTTAAGAAATGTCTCTTAGGTAATACGCCCTACCTTAGAGGAACAATGGGTATGATAAATGCCGCATCGGAAGTTTTTAAAAAAAATGGTTTGAAACTCGTAATAATATATCAACTAACCTGGTCAACCGGTGGTGATGCTCTTGTTGTGAGAAAGAGTATTAAAAAGCCAAAGCATTTAAAAAACAAAACAATCGCATTGCAATTATACGGTCCTCATATGGATTATCTTGCAAATATTTTACAAAATTCAGGAGTATCTCTTAACAGGGTCAAGATGAAATGGTTTTCCGAGCTTACAATCCCTCAGAACGAAAGCAGAGGAAGGATAATTGATCCGGTTACTGCATTTTTGAATGATAAATCAATTGACGGTGTGATGGCAATTATTCCCGATGCTTTAAATCTTACCTCAGGCGGTCGAATAGGTACCGGAGCTGCAGGCTCTGTCAAGGGAGCAAAGATACTATTGAGTACCAAGACGGCATCAAGGGTTATTTCAGATGTATATGCCGTAAGAAGCGATTATTTTATGAAAAATAAAACGAAGGTTAAGCAATTTGTTAAAAGTTTATTAAAGGGACAACTTGAATTAAAAAAACATTTAAGAGCAAAGAATAAATCACAAACTTTTAAGAAGGTCTTGGTAAGAGCAGCCGACATGCTGTTTGGTACAAGACAGGCTGTAGCCGATGTTGAGGGTTTACTCGGAGACTGTACCTTTGTCGGTGCAGGTGGTAATTCAATGTTCTTCTCAGGCAGAGGAACTACAAGAAGTATGAGGAGGTTAACAAAAGAAATTCAACGTGGTTTTATAAGTTTGGGTTTAATGAGACATTCTGTTAAATTAGACTCTGCCGGTTTGAATTATTCGGAATTATCCGGTGGTATAAGATTGGATAATAATTCAAAAACAAAGAAATTTGATATAAAGAAAATTTCTCAAAAAATCTCAGTTGAACCAACATCTTGGGCTGATGAAGGAACCTTATTTCAAATTGAAATAAATTTTTCGCCCAATCAGAGTGTTTTTTCCGAAAAAAAATATGCAAGAGATTTTAAAAAGGCCTTAGATATAGCACAAACTTATGAGGGTGCACTTGTTATGATTGAGGGACATTCGGATCCTTTGGGAATACTTAAGGCAAAACGAAAGCACAGACCTTCTATAGAAATATCTCAGATGCAACAACAGGCTAAGAATCTCTCTTTAAAAAGAGCAAGAGCGGTAAGAAAGAGCTTTTTTAAATACTGTAAACGAGCGGGTATGCGTGTTGATGAGTCGCAATTTGTTGCAGTAGGTATGGGAATTACCAATCCGAAATACAGTCCGCCGAGAACAAGGGCAGAGTGGAACGCTAATCGGAGAGTTGTGTTTAGAATAAAACAGGTAGAGGCTGAGCTTAATGATTTTAAACCTTTAGATTAGAGTACGAATCAATGAAATGGAGAATAGTATGAGAAGGAGACCTAAAAAGCCATTTAATTTTTTTGGAGTTATATTAATTTTTATTGGTTTTGTGTATATGTATAATCTTTGTTCAAGTGGAAATTCACACAAGAAGCGTTTTGTTGTGAATAAAGCTAATAACAAAATGCAAGAATCGGAATGGAGAAACTTGCAGTTAAAAAAGATAAAAATTATTGCAAATGAGGATTCCGTACCCGATACAACAAGAAATTTTTACTTTATAATTGACGGTAGTGGAAGTATGGCTGAGGATACGGATAAAAAATGTGGTAATAACGAAAATTTTAGAAATAGGCTTGAAGGGGCAAAATGGGCTGTAAAAGAGTTCTTAAAAAACATTCCCGATAATATTAATATTGGGCTTTACGTGTTTGATAATAGAGGACAAAGAGAAGTAGTACCACTGTCTAAGAATAATCGAGATAAATTCTTAAACGGCATCAGTAGTATTATTGCCGGAGGCGGTACACCATTGAAAAAGGCTATTAAATACGGTACGGATAAACTTGTTGAGCAGTATAAGACTCAATTAGGTTACGGCGAATACAGACTCGTTGTCGTAACTGACGGAATTGCAAGACATATATTTGATGCTGCAAAATATGCCGCAAGTTACGGTGTATCCTTATACTCGATAGGTCTCTGTGTTGACGAGAATC
>Ga0256845_1003019_pt1 | contig 11686 bp, 9 predicted proteins | sample RiftiametaG_FD_189101 | JGI IMG/M metagenome (GOLD analysis project Ga0256845, IMG submission 189101) | Tube worm associated microbial communities from hydrothermal vent at the East Pacific Rise, Pacific Ocean - Riftia | ecosystem: Host-associated > Annelida > Integument > Unclassified ... | reverse complement strand
TTTCCATTTTTATTTGCTTAAAATTGTAAGCGTAACAAGCTATGCTTAAAATTTTAAACTCTAAAAAAGAAAAAATAAACCCGTATAAATTCCCTAAAAGCTAAATGGATTGAGTATATCAAATAATTTTTATACTTTTATTGCCGATGAAAAAATATATATTTATATCATTATCTTTATTATTTTCAGGAAGTTTATTTTCTCAAAGTTCAATTGAGTTTAAATTAATTACTATTGGAATTCATCCAGACAAATCATTACATCAAGATAATCTTATATATGAAAACAGAATAGATGACAATGCAAATTTTATTCTTGAACCGGGTTTAATGATATCATTTCAGAAATACATCTATTTGGCAGCATTATCATTTCAATTTACTCAAGGATTTTATTCCGACGCAGCAGCTAAATTAGCGGGAACTTCAAATGTTTTATTCAAATACAAATTATATCATAAATATAAATTTGCTACAAGTATAGGTCTTGGTCCAAGTTTATCGTATAGAAAAGATTGGAATGAAATCAATCAATATATTGAAGATGACGGATATACTGTTAATGGACATTGGCAAACAAAATGGATGCTAGGAGCCGAACTTTCTTTTTATTTATATAATGGAAATAAAGGCGATTATTCTTTGTCGTTTTATTATGGAGCTTCTTATGGTGGCGTTTTAGTTTCTATTGGTTACAGATATTGGATTAACTCAATGGCAATGTTAAGTACAGACTGTAATACTTGTGGAAATAAATTTAAAAAGAAAAAGTTTAAATCTTGGTGGAAACGACATGTTTCATCATTTTTTTAATTAATATGGCACAAATTAAAGAAGTAGAAAATCTACGTATAGACAAATGGCTTTGGGCTGTTAGGTTATATAAAACCCGAAGCAAAGCTGCTGAGGCAATAAAAAAAGGACATGTTACAATTAATGGAACCAAAATAAAACCATCAAAAGAAATTAAAAAAGATGAAGTTGTAGAAATTAAACGCGATACAATAAAATTTGCATTTAAAGTCTTAGGATTGCTTGGTAGTAGGCAATCGGCAAAAATTGTTGTAGATTTTTTACAAGATGTTACATCTAACGAAGAATTAGAAAAATTTGAGCTAAAAAAAGCAGGCAGAAGTTCAGTTTATCGTAAAAAAGGACTTGGCAGACCAACAAAACGAGAGCGTAGAGTGCTAGATGATTTTTTAGATGATTGGGAATATTGGGATTTGTTATAACTTTTTCACTCAAAACACGTATCTTTGTAGGATTATAATGAGATATTACAAAATACATACATTATTAATATTTGTTATTTCTTTTCAAACATTTTTGTCAGCTCAAAAAGTTGAATTAATAAACAAATTTGAAACAAAAGCAAATCTGTATTCTTCGCCAACTGTTACTAGCAATGGCACTGTTGTTTTTTGTGGACACGATAAAAATGTGTATTTTTTTAACTCGAAAGGAGACTTGCAAACAAAATATAAAACTCACGGTTGGATTCATGCTTCACCACAAGTTTTATCCGATAATACTATAATGGTTGGTTCTTACGATGGTAATATTTATCATTTTACAGAAAAAGGCGAACTTATAAATAAGATTACACCAGGAGGTAGAATTTTTTCAAAAATATTAGAATTACCAAATAATGAAATAGTTTTTGGTAATAACAAATTAGGATTGGTTTATTATAATCTAGAAACAAATATTAAAAAAGAATTTAAAACTAAACGATTGCCACATACCGATTTAACCCAATTATCGAATGGTAATATTGTTACAGGAGCAATAGATAAATTTTTATATATTGTTGATGAAAATGCTGAAGAAATTGCAAAATTTAAAACAAAAGCGTGGGTTCTTCATTCAAAACCTACAGAATTAAGTAACGGCGAAATTATTGTTGGTTCATACGATAAAAATATTTATTTTATTAATCCTTTTACAAAATTAGTAAAAACCTTTTTAACAGAAGGTAAAATACATGGTTCTCCGTTAATAATATCAGATACATCATTTGTTATAGGATCTTTCGATAAAAATGTTTATTTTTTAAATAATGACGGAAAACTTCTTCATAAATTTGAAACTAAAGGAAAAGTTATATCAAGCCCTGTAAAACTTAGCAATGGAATAATAGTGATTTGTTCTTACGATAATTTTGTATATTTCTTAAATCCCGATGGAACAGAGAAAGCAAAATTTAAAACAGGGGGAAATATCTTTTCAACACCTGTTGTGCTTAACGATAATACAGTTGTAGTTGGTTCAAACGATAATTTTGTATATTTCTTGAAATTAGTTGAATAAAATATTTTTTTGGCTTTTTATGAGCCAAAAATATTTTAGAATAACTTTTTTGTTTACACACTTTATAGGATACTACCAAAAATAACAAACTTGGTAAACTAACGAGGCATTCTCAACCTAATTTTAGCTTTTCGGATTTTCTACTTTTTTTTATTCGTTTAAATTTTTCACCCACCTTGAATTCAAACTTTTGACTTTATGTACAGACACTATCTAGTTTTTGTATATTTTTTCTCAGAAATTAATTTTCCTGCCTCATTCCACATTTTCCACGTACCAATTTTTTTCCCATTTTCATAATACATTTCAAAACGCAATGTGCCATTATCGTCCCAAATTGACCATTTACCATTCTTTTTTCCACTAAAATAATTTGCTTCGGCAAGTTTTACATTTTTATTATTATATGTTACCCAAAGCCCATCGTTTTTGTTTTGTTTATACGAACGCTTTTCGTTGATATTTCCATTTTCAAAATACAGAAGCACTTCACCGTCTTTCATTCCATTGTTAAGATACATTTCAACTTTTTTCTGCCCATTTCCATAATATTCGGCATAGCTTCCTGTATATAGTTCATTATTATTCTTATAGTACAATCCATTCTCACCCTCTTTTATTTGCGAAAAAGCGACTATTGATATTAATACTGTTATTATTAAAAAAACATTTTTCATATATTTAATTTTTAATCTAAATTAAGATATTTAATTCCGCAATGCTTGCGGTAAATTGGTTAATTATAAAAATAAATCCCAACTAATAATTTAGATGGGATTTATAATGAATTTTTAATTAAAATACTCAAACCACATAACTTTTTATTTCGAGGATAACTTATTTATTAACAGTTTTTAATCCAATCTTAATTGAATTTGCTACACCATTAATTTTTACTTCTTGCAAAACATTAGCTTTGTAAGAAATATAATCTACTTTAAGATTATATTGACCAGGTTTAACAGATTGAAAAGAAAAATTTCCATCAAAATCTGTATAAACAATTTGGTTTGTTTCTTCAATAATAACTTTTACACCTGTTAGTGATTCTCCTGTAATTTGATCAACAACTGTTCCTGTTAAAATTGTTGTTGACGGTGTTGTTTCAGATTGTTCGGTTTTTTTGTCATTACCTTTTTCGTTATTTGCAAATAATCCTGTACTTGCTGTTAAAACGATTGCTAAAATTACAAATAATGTTTTTTTCATATTTTTTTAATTTAATTACACTGCAAATATAAATACCGAAAATTACCATAAAATTACACTTATGTTAAATAATTGTTAATATTAGGCGGTTTTATTTTATTTGTATTTAATAAACAAAATCCTCCTACCCCCTGTATTAAGAGAAAATTATAACTACAAAAAAAAAACAGTTTGTCTACAAATAAAAGATTACTTTTTAGGAACTACTATTTTTTTCATTATTAACCCCAAACTAATTTGGAATTTATTTCAAAGAACTTTTTTATCAAACATTCTTTCTGTTCGAGTTACATTTAATATTTATACGAAAGGTTTACACTAAACTCTCGTCCCCAACCGTAATCTAAATAATTGTATTTAGCACTGTTATAATCGTAAAAATAAGTAATGCGGTTATTAATAATATTTTTAACTTGAAATTTAATTGCAAATTTTTCTCCTAATTTTTTAGTTATATTAAAACTAAGATTATTGGTTGATTTAGAATAAACATCGGGTATTCCTTTTGGGTTTACAATAACCAATTTACCTGCATTAAAAGTATATGATACATTTGCCGACCAACCTACACTATCGTTTTTGTATGATAATATACCGTTTATAATCCAAGGCGATTGCTCAAACATTTTTCTTTTGTCAGAGTAATTTGGGTCGAAATATCTTTTGCTTTCTAATTCTTTTCGGTCAATAGAAACTTGCGAATAAACATAAGTTACATTTGCCGATAATTTGAAATTTTTAAACATAGAAACAAAATCTAATTCCTTTGAAAATTCTGCTTCTAAGCCATACATTTGGGCATTATCAACATTTTGCCAAGTAATTTCTGGGTTAATAGCTTCGGTATTAAACGAGCGTTCAATTGGGTCTTTAAATATTTTGTAAAATACTCCAAACGAAATTAATTCGCCGAGTTTATAATATTTTTCCCATCGCAAATCAAAATTATTTATAATGGTTTGTTTTAAAGAATCGTTTCCTACAATTATATCTCCTACTTGATTTTCCATTGCCATTGATGATTTTTCTCTAAAAGAAGGTCTAGCCAAGGTTTTGTTATATCCAAACCTTATGTTCATATATTCGTTTGGCGAATATGTTAAATTTATTGATGGCAAAATATTTATCTCATCTAATTTTCCTTTCTCATTTATTTTTTCTTTTATATCAACTAAACTAAGGGTCTGCATATTTATTTTTTCTACCCTTGCACCAAAAACTGTTCTAAATTTATTCGTTAAAAATATATCTGTCATTAAATATGTTGCAAAAATATTTAGTTCTCCGTTGTAGCTATTTTTATCATTATCTTTTACAGAATTTTGTGCATAAATACCATCAGTTGCACTAATATTTTCATCGGCAAAATAATCTGACATATCAGTATATTGATTAGTATGATTCTCTGCAATATTAATTTGATTTTGACGATATTCTCTATATTTATAGGTATTTGCAAAACCAAATTTTAATTTAGATTCTATTTCTTTAAATTTAAACACTAATTCAAAATCTATCTTACCAAAATAGTTCTGCTCCCTCATATCTCTATAAAACCTACGTGGAAAAGAATACATAGATTTATTTACAAAGTAAACAGTATCGCCATTTGTAATATCTATATCGTTAACCATATATCTAATATCCGGCTCGTTTTGTGTAGCCAAGGCGTATGAACCAATCCAATTAATATTTAGTTTATGAAAATTTTCAATAGTATGATTCCCTTTTAATTGAGCCGAAGTTAAATTTCTTTGATTAAATTCTAACACGCGTCTTTGTCGCAAGTCGTCATTATCGCGATAATCAATAAAATATGCAAAACTTGTATTTTTCTGCCCCGAATGGTTATTTATTAGGTTTAGAGCAATATCATTAGTAGAATTTAGATGAAGTCCCAAACCAGCAATAACAGACCAAATAGAATTTGTTATTCCTTGCTCCCACAATTGAGATTCGTACTGCCTATTTAGTGCATCAGCATCTTTATCCGTGAGTTTGTATCTACCATAAAAGCCCTTGTTATCACGTTTATAATCATACGAATACGAGCCACCGACAAAAAAACCAAGAGACTTTCCAAATATTTCTTTTTGATTACCAATACCAACAGAATATTTTTGATTTAAACCCGATGTTTTATTTTTGGGAAACCAAATTTTGTTAAATGATTTTGTGATAGAGTTGAGCTTTTCGTTGTCTTCATATCTATCTGGGATTTCACCTGCCGCTTCAGTCGGTAAAGTTCTAGTTCCATCATCAATTCCAAGAAAATCATATTCTCCTCCTTTATAAGTTAAAAAGTTTTTATTTAAATTAGATTGTGGATTAAATCCCACTTGAGCCGAAAAACTAAAATTGTATTTATCAGGAAAATCTTTTGTTTTAATATCTATTAATCCGCCTGTAAAATCGCTTGGTAAATCTGGCGAAAATGTTTTATAAACAAGCATATTATCAAGTATTACTGTAGGAAATAAATCCATTTGTACTGTGTTTCTTTCGGGGTCTAAACCCGGTATTTCGGCACCGTTTAATATTGTTTTGCTATATCTATCGGACAAGCCTCTAACATATACATATTTACCACCCTGAACAGAAACCCCTGTAACTTTTTTAAGAGCTGATGCAGCATTGCTTGCTCCCGATTTTGTCATTTCTTGCGAAGAAATTCCATTTATTACCACAGCAGATTTATGTTGCATTCTAACAATAGCATTTTCTGTTCTTTCAACTTTTTTTGCTACAATCTCAACAAGATCAAGTTTTAGAAAAGCTTCGCCAAGTTTAATATTTATTGTTTTGGTTTCTCCTGCCTTAAAAACAACATTTTTTATTTCTTTTGTTTCGTAAGAAATAAAAGAAAATTGAATATTATATGCTCTTGGTTCAATATTGTTTATTTGATAATTTCCATCAAAATCGGTTATTGTACCGTTCATTGTTCCTACAAGAACAATATTTACTGCCGGTAATATTTCTCCTGTTTTTGCATCGCTTACATTGCCTTTTAGTGCTGCCTTTTGTGCAAATATTGTAACCGAAAATAATAAAAGAAAAATTGTAAAATATTTTTTCATTTTTTTAATTTTAAAGCTGTACTAAACGGCAAGCTCTAAAAACAGAGCTTACCGAAAGTATTCTACAATTTATTTGTAAAAGACAGCTTCATTGTTTTTTTTAGTTTTTAAAAGTTAAAGTCCAAGCACTTGCCCAATTTGATGCTCCAAATGCCCCTGCATAATTTACGGTATCATACCAAGCATCATCATAGGCTTGACCTGCATCTTGTGGATTAGTTGGTACAGGGTTAGTTTTAGAGATGCCCGGATTTATCACAGTATTATGTGCTGTAAAATATGGAGCTAACACATCATCTTGAGTTTGCCCTCCATCAGCACCAGCAGATAAAAATAAATTAGGACTAGTTGCATCGGTTTGCCCTGCAATATTATAAAAAATATTGTTTTCTAATTTAAGATTACCATTTTGGAATTGCTTATAAGAGTCATCTCCTGCCGATAAAAATTCAATATCAATACCTGTTTCACAATTTATAAAAATGGAATTATAATAGAATCCTCCGGCATTATCCCTAAATGTAATTGTATGGCTCTGGTTTTGTCCAATATATGTTGCATTGTAAACTTTTGTTAAAGTATATGGAGTTCCTGTTTCAGGGTCTGTTCCTCCGTCGTGTTCGCCGTGTCTGTCACTATAGTTTGCTTGTAAAGAAACCCAGAATTGACCTTTGCCGTGATAACCCATATCCCAATCGAAAGAATCATCGCCACAATTAACAATTAATGCATGTTTTACATTTGCTGCACCACCAAAAAATTCTATTCCATCGTCGGCATTTGCAACAACTTCTATATAGTCTATGGTAGTTCCAGAACCAACACCACCAAGTGTTAAACCATTTATTTCGTTTCCTGCACCAATATCGGTTCCTCCATGACGAATAGAAATATATTTTAATATTCCTGAATTATCAGCATCATTATTTCCTCCAAAAGCTCCACGAACTTCGGTTGTTGGAATACCTTCAATTTGTTGGGTAGAAGGAATTGCGTTTAATGTAGCTTTCCCTAAAACAATAATCCCTCCCCAAAGACCGTTTACATCATTTGCAATATTTCCGTTTAAATCATCAGCTTTGGCAGTAAAAATTATAGGGTCTGATACTGTGCCTTCAGCCATAATTTTCCCTCCACGTGCAACAATTAATGCCGATGCATTTTCACCTTGTCCTGTGTTTCCTTTAATCACAGTTCCTGGTTCAATTGTTAAAGTTTGTCCATTGTTTACAAAACAAAAACCATCTAAAATATATGTATTTTCCGATTTCCATGTTTGTGTTCCAATTCCATTACCATCATCTGTTATGGTAATCTCCACTCCACTTGATGGAGGTTTAGGTGTTACTTTTGTTTCATCATCTTTTTTCTTGCAAGAAGAAAATACTGTTGCAAATCCTAATGTTGCTACAAGTAAAAATTTAAAGTAATTCTTTTTCATAATTAAAAGTTAAAAAGTTAAAATTTTTTATTCATTTTCACATTGCAAATAAATCTATCAAATATTATTATGAAATAAACAAATAGTTAAGTAATGGTTAATTGTCGCATTAATACTTATTAGTAAGTTAATATGAAATTAATGTTGAGTTAACCTTAGCATTGTATTTTTACGAATAATTATTTTTTATTATGATGAATTCTAAAAAAATACTGTTAGTTGATGATGATGTTGATATTATCGAATTCTTAAGTTATAATTTAAAAAAAGAAGGATATATTATTGAAACTTGCAATAATGGTGCACAAGCAATAAAAAAGGCTGTTAGTTTTATGCCAGATTTAATATTACTTGATATAATGATGCCCGAGATAGATGGAATTGAAGCCTGTGAAGAAATAAGAAAAAATGAAAATCTTGACAATATTATTATTGCTTTTTTAACTGCACGAAACGAAGATTATTCTTATGTAGCAGGCTTTAATGCTGGAGCAGATGACTATATCACAAAACCTATAAAACCTAGATTATTAATTTCTAAAGTACATTCTCTGTTGAGAAGAAAAATTAATTTATCAGATACTACATATATAAACGAACAAAAAGAGTTTGAAACTAAACTTATAACTAATAGCGTTATTATTGACAAAGATAGATACGTAGTTGTGAAAGATGACACTGATATACTTTTACCAAGAAAAGAATTTGAATTGTTAGCTTTATTGGCAAGTAACACAAGAAAAGTTTTTACCCGAGAAGAAATTTTTTCTAAAATATGGGGTGAAGACAATTTTATTAGCGATAGAACAATTGATGTTCATATTAGAAAGATACGAAAACGTATAGGCGAAAATGTTATACGAACAGTAAAAGGAGTTGGGTACAAATTTGTAGATTTGTAATTGCAACGATATACTCAAACCACATAGGTTTTCGGGTTTTCTACTTGTTCTTTTTCCTTTTTCATTTGTTTAAATTTATAAGCGTAACCTAGTTATACTTAAAATTTTAAGCTCTAAAAAAAACAATAAAAACCCATTACTTGTAATTGGCGATTTTAATGCTGTTCCTTGGGATAGCAATATTAAAAATTTTGAAAAAACCACAGGTTTAAAAGATAGTAGAAATGCCTTTTTATCAACTTGGCCAAGACAATTATCTTATCTTGGAATACCACTTGATTATATTTTTCATTCAAAAAAATTAACTTGTGTCAATTTTCAGGTTGTTGATAAAACCTCGTCAGACCATTGTGGGATAAAAGGGGTTTATAGTGTTGATTTACAAACTAATCTTGCGGTTGCGAACAATTAACCATATAATAATAGGAATACCAAATAATGCAGTAATACTATTAATTGGCATTTTAAAATCTGTTCCCGGAACTTGCGAAATAATATCGCTAATAAGCATAATTATACTTCCAAAAAGTATTGTTGCCGGAATTAAAATTTTATGGTCGTTTGTTTTATAAATAATTCTGACTAAATGAGGAACAGCAATGCCCACAAATCCGATAGGGCCACAAAACGCTGTTATTGTACCTGTTAGCAAACCTGTTGCAGTAAAAATAAGAATTCTTGTAAGTTTAATATTAATACCCATTGTTTTAGCATATTCTTCGCCAAGCAACATTCCGTTTAGCGATTTTATCAATAAGAAAGACAACACTATTCCAACTAATATACTAACGAATAAAATAGGTATTTGATTTTTTGTAACCGCTTCTAAATTACCAAAAGTCCATAACACATATGTTTTTAGTTGTGATGCCTCGCTAAAATATTGGAGTATTCCAATAATTGCAGAAATTGCAGCTCCCAACAAAATTCCAAAAACTAAAAGTGTCATTATATCTTTAACCTTAAGCGAAGCATAAAAAATTACAAGTAAAACCAATCCTGCACCTATCCAAGCAGATACAATCATAGACCAACTACTAACTAAAAAATAACTAGAAACAAAGCTTGATGACATTATAATTATTGCAACCCCCAAACCTGCACCTCCACTTATACCTAAAACATAGGGTCCTGCCAAAGGGTTCTTAAATGCTGTTTGCATCATTAAACCACTAAGCGACAAAGCTATACCTGCCAAAACAGCAGTTGCAACTCGTGGCAATCTAAAATTATCTAATAATATAAAATGTGTAGAAATTGTTGTAGTTTCGCTACTTATAGTTTTATAAAAATATGAAAAAATACTTTTTACGTTTATAAACTCTGAACCGGCACTCAAATCAAAAATAATCAAAGAAAACACCAAAACTAATAAGATACTCGTATAAATCTTTGATTTTTGCCTAATAATTGACATCTAATATTTTTTGATTATTTGGTTTCGTTATAAAAAATAATCTCAGAAATTGTAGATCCATCTTTATAATAATAAACACCACCCCATGATTTTTCAAGTTTTCTATACTCATGTGCAGCAGAACCTGTTTCGTTAATTATTATTCTCGTAATTTTAGTACCATTAGCACCATTGGCATGTTCAACAGTTTTCCTATTCGGATATTTTTTTGATAATTCGCTTAAATACTTCTGTTTAGTTTCTTTAGACATTGACGCAAGATTTGCTAATTCATCTTTAGGCTTAGTTTCTACAGGTTTATTCATATTCTTATCATAAATAAGCTTTTGAATTTCAGCAATCTTTTGTTTTGGGTACTTCTCCGAAGTTTTTAATTTAGAAGCAGTTAAATAAGAAGCCTTTGCCTCTGTATATTTTTTCGCATTAAATAATGCATCTGCTTTCTTAATTTCAGCATCATATTTTTTATTATTTTGTTGTTGAGATAAAAGTACATCAATATTTTTTATCCTACTTTTAGCAAAACTACTTGTTGGTTTAACTTTTAATGCTTCTTTATACTTAACTTTTGCCTCTATATATTTTTTACTATCGTATAATGTTCCTGCCTCAGAAATAGCAGTATTATATTTACTATTAATATTATCTTGCTTTTCTTGTTCTGCAATTAACTTGTCTAACTGAGCAATTCTACCCTTAGTATAATCATTCGATTTAATCTTAGATGCTGCAATGTATTTAGTCTTAGATTCTTTATACTTTTTTGCATCAAGCAAAGCATCAGCACTAGCAATAATTTTTTGAAAATCTGCTTCTTTCTGTTTTGCTACGGCTTCATCTGCAAGAATTTTATCTATTTCAGATATTTTATCTTTTGGATAAGTTTCATCAGGTTTTTTCGACAATGCGTTTTGATACTTTGTTTTTGCTCCAGTATAATTTTTTGATTTAAACATACCATCGGCAGAAGCAATTAGATTATTATAATCAGTATCTAACTTTGCTTTTGCTGCTAAAACAGCGGCGGCAGCTTCTTTTGCAGCTAAATCAGCAGCTTCTTTTTCAGCAGCCTTTCTTTCGGCTATTAATTTGTCTATCTCCGAAATCTTATCTTTTGGATATTGCTCTTGTTTTAATTTTAAAGCTTCGTTATATTTAGTTTTTGCTTCGTTATATTTTTTTCCTTTAAACATGCCATCGGCAGAAGCAATTAACTTGTTATAATCGGCATCTAGCTTCTCTTTTGAGGCTAAGGCAGCGGCAGCAGCGGCTTCTTTTGCAGCTAATTCCGCAGCAGCAGCTTCGTCATTATCTTTTTGAGCTAA
>Ga0256845_1003018_pt1 | contig 11686 bp, 1 predicted proteins | sample RiftiametaG_FD_189101 | JGI IMG/M metagenome (GOLD analysis project Ga0256845, IMG submission 189101) | Tube worm associated microbial communities from hydrothermal vent at the East Pacific Rise, Pacific Ocean - Riftia | ecosystem: Host-associated > Annelida > Integument > Unclassified ... | reverse complement strand
TGTGGCTTTAATTTTTCTCGTTCTTGGGTTGCAGATACTATCTGCAAAGCTTTGGTGACTTGTTTTTCGCATAGCATAAAGATACAAAATTTTGGAAAAATAAACTACTCACCTTGCAACGGTCTTAAACTGTGGCGTTTGTGCTCTAGGTTTATATATAATATCAAATTCCTCTTCTAATGTACAGTTAAAGTCATCTGATAGTTTCATCGTAACATGAGCCGAAGTATCAATAGCAGCATCTTGCGTCAAAATGGTTTCAAACTCATTTTGAGATGCAATCCATTCATAATTTATGCCATCCAACTGCCCGTTTACAGTAAAGTTAGATGCTGGACATGGATTGTATGCAGTTTGTGTTAACCTTATCCCTTGTGCTTTTAATAAACATAAGGTTGATTTTGCCGTGTACAAACCTCCGTATTCGGATGAGTTGCCAAATAACTGAACCTGAGCGATATATTTATTGAACTTGGTAAAGCCATAGTTAGACGTTGGGATAATTGCCTCCCAAACACTGTCGGCATTAGCGACTACGTTTTTAACAAACCTTAGTGATTGCTCAGTTGTGTCACTATCCGAGTCGTAACCTTCGTATATCTGGATAACTGCATTTGGATAGTCTGCTTTCCCTATTAATTTAATTCTATCTTCGGATAGGATTAGATTAGTATCAATACTTGGTGCTAGTACTCCAAAGTTAGACACTGAGTCTGTACCAATGTTCAGCTGAATTGCTTTCAGGTCTGAGGTTTCGGACAAAATCACATTTTTCTCTACAATTACATTAATAGAGTGTTGCAAGTCAACTCCATAGTCTCCGTAGTTAATGATTTGATTACCTATAATATTAAGTGGCTGAACACTGTCTACAATAATTGCTGTAGAGTCCAAACCTCGCACACTTCTATATGTTTCTTGGTCATTTCCTCTTTGTAAATAAATAGAATCTACTCCTAAGTAATTACTTGAAACAATCCCACCATCTGTTCTTTTTACAATAATTGCGGGAACGGAAAGCCCAATAATTTCATTACTACTAATGACATTGTTACGTAACCTTTCTCCACCTGCCGAAGGACTCAACAAAACACCAATCATTGTAGATGTAGCCTGAACCACAGATGCTGAATCCATTCCGATTCTACTTCCAAATACCTGATTGGTATGGCTACTATCACTAATCGTAATAAACGCTAGCGTAGTATCTGCTGGTGATTGGCCTGCAGGAAAGTAATTGCCTGATAAATTTTGATTACTTGCGTTTATCAAGAATATCCCACTTTGCGTTAATGGTGACGTTGTTGATGCAAATGTATTATTTTCAACAAAGTTAGTCCCAGACACATTACTCAACAATACGCCTATAGAATCAACTTGCTCTAAGTGATTTTCCTCCACGTGATTACCAGAAGATCCGTCTACTAATAATATTGTAACCTTATTGGTTCTAAAACTACTGTTCTCTATCGTATTTCCATCCGAATTACGCATTACAACCGCAGTGTCGTAACCTTGTATATCAAGTGACTTAGCGAATATTTCACCCACATCTTCTATTTTAATTGCTTGAAGCCCTCTTGTAGCATGGCTGATATTTAAGTCAGTTAACTCATGCTTTGCTCCACTGATATAAATTGCGTTTTCGGCATCTGTTATAGACATTCCCTCAATAGTACCCCAACCATCTACGTCTGGGCTAGTCAAGTGAAATATTGGTACAGAATCCACTAACGCTGCGTTTACAATAATCTCGTTTTCTACAGGAGATGTGATATTAACAGGGTCTTTGCTCTGCAAATACTCTCCTTGAGATTCTTGTGCTTTTATAGTAAATCCTCTCCATGCTTTAAAGGCTGGTAAAGAGTCTTCCAATACAATCTCGTATGGTGCTGGTACATCAATTTCAAAATTAACTATTGTATGGATATCCGAACAGTTAATTCCTTCCACTGCTTCACGTAATGTTTCAGCTCCTGTATCTATTAAGGTTTTTACAACTAGTCTATTCACTACACTATCAAACCTGTAAGGGTCAGATTCTTGTGACGTAGCCCATAAACTATCTGTAGCCGTAACTATGAAACTATAATTATACTCAAGCTCTCTCTCGTAGAATTGTTTTGGTATTTTTATTGTCCAATTACCTAAATCATCTGTACCGCCTGTTACCACATACTTATCAAATGACTTCACAGATGTATCTAACACAAATAACTCTATACTGTCTAAAGCTTCAGCACGACCATACAAGAATATACTAGTATGATTTGTATCTGAGCACTCTCCTACCAACTGCACCCGATAACCGTCAATAACCGGTGTAAACTTCTTGTGGTTAGATGTGCTATCAGCATTGGCTAAGTGTAAGTCAATCAATACTCTTGCAGTGTCTTTTGTGCTAATGATGTTCTGTGAAAGTTTAATTTGCTCAGAATTCTTGAAGTCAAAGGCAATGCCTTTTCCTTTTTTATCTACTTCATTCTCAAAGACTAATAACGAATCACATTCTTCAAATAATACAGCTGTTGGTGCTTTGATTATATTGCCTTTCATCACACTACTACTTACGTTTTTCAAATGAATGATTGCCGTATTGCTATCTGTTGCAATAGTATTATTCTCTAAGAATAAACTGTCAGTATTCGTAATATAAATAGCTGATCCAAGGTTTTTCATTTCTACCTTATTGTCTTTGATGTTTACATTTCCTATCAAGTCATTCAATAATAACGCTTTACTATCTACTAATACCCCCACAGAGTCATGATTGATAATTGTATTGGCTAGTAACAACACATGGTCTGAGCTATCTAACTGAATCCCTATATGCTCAACGTTTAAAATATTATCATGCACAAATGCTGTATCTGAGTGTGAAATCAAAATACCGCTTGTATAAATTGTATCTAATTCATTTGCTGCACAATCTACTTCTGGTGAGTATGTAATATAAATTGCTGTATCGGCATACATAATTTCATTACCTATTACAGCACAAGTCTCACAGCTATCTATTATTATCGCTTTCTCCAAAATTCTATTTTTAGAAAATATTTCATTTCCACTAATAACCATTAGCTTATCTTGATTAGACATAACACCTACCTTATAATCTTCTATAACATTATTTGCTATATAGTTAGTATCTGTATTAGCACTCTCAATAGCAGCGTGTTGTACCTCTTGTACTTGTTCAAAAGTATTCCCTATTATCGTATTAGTATCTGAACCTATATAAATAGTAGAAATGACTCCACCTCTAAGCGTATTGTCAATCACTTTGATATTATTACGAGTTAAGTCTAAGATATAATCTACTAATTGATCAGAAGCATAAACACTGCTTTCTAATAAGACCTCGGCTGATAGATTTGTACCAAATGTAACCGCATGCTCCTCAAAGTCATTAAAGAATGACAATGAATTTTCTACAATATGTGCTTGCTCTATATGAAATGGGGATTGGAAACCATCAATTTCTATACCGTGTATGGCTAAACTTGCCGTATCTGCATTTACTTCAAAGGCATGTGCAATAGATTGATTATTAGACATCACCGTAATTAACGGTACATCAGTATACCCTGGCTGATACGTTGCATCTATTGTTAAGTTTTTAGCTATTATAACAGGTAAATCATTCCCTAAATTAATCGTCTTAGGTCCGCCTACTGGATAATCTATTTCAAACAACATCAAACTACACTCATTGTTATTAGCTAATCCTATATTATAACGTAACGTCCCCTTCTCGTCTACATCTGTATCTTTAGTAACAAAACAAACTTTTAAGTTCGGGTAGAACGTAGGTGAAGCCTCAGAAGTATATATCTTCTCATTCCCTCCCAAATACTCTATTGGATAAGTAACAGTAGCTCGGTAATAATTATCATTGATATTTTCTGGGCTTATATTTAATTTGAATTCAAAGTCACCATTTACGTCTGCTTTAGTCGTGGTTACATAGGTAATCAAATCAGCACCGATACTATCCGAAGTAAACAATTCTATTGTAGATTCTGGCGTCTCTGTGAAGCCCTTCAATATTAATTGATGATTTTTATACGTTGCTAATTTAATCTCTGGGACTTCTAAGCCCTCATTAGACTCTGTAGTCTGGTTATAATTTAAGCTAATCACTTCCGCATTAGCAGATAATCCATTTGCCGTGTTTTTGGTCAAATAAAATTCTAATGACGATACCAATTCAATTCCCTTAACTGTACAAGAGTCTATTCTGTTTTCTGAGATTTCTCCATCTGAGCTATTACTAAACTCAAAACCTATATTACCTCCTATTATATCATTTTTATTAATATCTAAGGTTTTAGAGTTCTTAACTTCTACAACAGTAGTGGCTGATTGTAACCTTATGTTTTGCTCTAAAACTAAACCTTCAATATCATCTAATACTATTGACTGCTGAGTTGTTTTAACATCATTAAACCTGATTCTCAAATTCTTTTGATTACTTATATCAAACCCTTGATTTACACTGTCAACTTGATTCCCTTCAAGGGTTAAAAACTGTCCACCAACTACCTTTACAGCAGTAGTCATATTCAGTAATTTATTATTAGTTAAGCGAGTAAAAATGGTATTTGATAAATCAAAACCTTTGTCAAATCCATCTAATTCTAAGCCTTTTACCCTTACATTATTGACTTCCCAATTGAATGCATAAGGCATATTTATATTTGCTTGTAATGCAATAGCTCTTGTTTTGGCATCAATCTCTACTCCAAACTTATTCGTAATCACAAACCCACTATCAATTACTGGTATCTCACTTCTACCTGCTGGTAGGTCAAAAACAACTTTAGCACCGATACTTTTATTGGACCCAGCTTCATTTATACATTTAACTGCTGCTCTAAAAGAACCTACACCTGTATCAGCTACAGTAGTCACATAACAGAAGATTGGCTTGTCTCCTACTTTTATTACATCCGACAATTCCGAAGTGTTTGCATTTATATCAGTAGCTGTAGCTACGTAATAATTATTGATTGATGCGTCATAATACTGGTTTGGGACAATAAAGCTCCAAGTACCATCTGTCGTTGTGGTAGTGTTCCCTATATAAGTCAACGCATTTTGATTGCCTCTACCTCCATTTACAAATACCTCAACTACATCTCCTTGCACAGCAGTACCAGTGAAACTATGAGAAGGAATAGATGTAGACACAAGTACTGGGGCTTGTTTATTAGTATTCCCCACTCCTGATAAATCTATAGCCTTTTCTTCAATATCTTCAAAAGTGTTTTGAGAAAACGTATTGTTCAAAGCATTAAATACTTTTATTCCTTGCATTGCAGAGCTTGTAAAGCTATTTTTAGAAACAATATTATTATTACTAAATGATTCTATTCCCAAGCCAAAGTTACCCGTTTCCGAAACAATGTTTTTCTGAATTGTATTGTTAGAACCTCTCAGCCAAATACCTCTATCGCTAATCGTATTAAGTTCATTATTTTCTACTAAAGCATTATTGGTCTGTACGATCAACATCCCATCTACTGCATTTGATATTTTATTATTTTGAATAAGGACACCATTTGCTTGGTCTACACTAATTGCCGCTGTATTGGCTTTTAAGAAATCATTACCTTTTACCACAACTGAAGTAGAGTTTTGTACATAGATTCTTGATCCATCAACTACATTATTAACAAACTGAGTTTGATTAGATGAGTTTTGTGCGTTTAAACTATTAAACGAAGAAGTAGACGTAAGTTTGTTTTCAGTAGCCAAACCTCTTTCTGCTACACTAAAGCCTAGCGAGACATCATAAAACTCAATTCCTTTTACCTGAACATCATTCGCATTAAAGACTAAAACACTCCTTCCTGTAATCATAACGCTTGGCGAACCCTGAATATAGCCTGACTCTGTAGTTGCATCAATAATTACATCACTGTGTTGCAATGTCACGTCTGAGCCTAATAATGTAATGGTATCCTGTAACGTGCTTGTAGAAATATTAAAATCAATTAACGGACAGAAACCTTTGTTTGCATACCATACTGCTTGACGGAAAGACCCTTCACCAGCATTATTCACATTAGCAACCGTACAAGCATTATTAGGTAAGATATCTAGTTTTAATGGTAGGGATAACTGCGAAGTATTCCCCAAAGTATCTGTAGCAGTTGCTACTAGCCAATTATCACTATATGATTTCACTACAGCTTCTGGAATAGTTAACGACCATTCACCTGCATCATCTGCCTTAACACTAAATAAGTAAGACAAAGCATGCTGTGGTAAACTATCATTCAAGAAAATCTCTACGGTGTCTTTTTTGATAGCTGTACCCGTAATGATATAGTTACCATTTTCGAAAACATATTTAGCAATAACTGGTACTTGTTTGTTGTTGTTAGCACCGTTAAGTAACAAAATAGCTATAGTATCCATTCTTACGAAAGTGTTCTTCGAGATTGTATTAGAATCACTTGTTAAGAAGTCATTAAGCACTAAACCTTTTTTAAATCCTGAAACGCTATTTCCTATAATAGAGTTGCCATGAAATGTTCCCGTCATTTTAATTCCATCCAATTGAGTAGTAGCACCACTGTATAACTCATTATCATGAATCTCACCATTCACTAAATTACTTACAAAAATTCCTGCTCTAAATATAGAAGCCGTCTCGTCTATATTAAAAACCTTATTCCCTACAATAGAAATATTTGACACCTCATTAGCAGAAGGGACAATATGAATTCCATTCCCTGTAATTGGTAAAGCAACTCCGTTTGTATCAACACCGATATAGTTGTCCTTAATCACATAGTTATAAATACTCCTAAGCCCAGAAATACCAGTCCCTTGACCATCACCTATTATATTACCTTCAAAAACATTATCATGACCTTGTCCAATATAAATACCTGAAACCCCAAAACGAGTGATTTTATTACCTCTAATCACAGAATTAATTACTCCTCCTTGATTACCATAAAAGCGAATCCCTGTCTCTAAAACTGAATCAATTATACAATTTATAATACTTGATTCATTCATATCCATATAAATCCCTCTCTTAGCATTAGTCAACTCTAAAGCATCTATATAGAGACGAGTTGTCCCATCTGTTCCTGCTATAATTCCTGTTTCTGACACTTTGGTTATTTTAGCCCTATTAATTGCTAAACTATCAATCCCACCTTGTAGCCAAACACCATAAGCCCCTTGTTCAAAAGAGCAATCATTAATCTCTGTTGATAAAACACTGGTCAAGTGTATACCCGTAGACAATCCACTACCCCTACTATAGTTAGACAAAATCTGTCCTCTTTCACTACCCGAAATTCTAATTTGCTGTCCGCCAACATCTAACAGACTATCATTCTCAATTAGAAACCCTTTAACACCTTGTAAAGAAATTGCTGTATTATTATTAAAAAATAATGAATTAATAATTGAAACTTCTTCCACATTTTTAATATCAATACTATTAACCCCGCCTATAAACGTACAGTTATCAATATGCACTTCCTTATTAAGACTGTCGGCATCAAATGCAGTAACAAATTGTGTATTCTCAAACTGAGAATTGGTTACCGTAATAGAGTCTGTTAAGACAAGTAATCGAGCTTGGTTTCTGAAAACCAAATCATTAACCTTAGCTTCTTGTTGGTGGTTAAATACCAAAAATTGCCCTGTTAGTATTATCGAATCTCCATTAGGCTGAGTTGATCCATCAATTTCAACACCCGTTGGTGCTTTAATCTCAATAGGTCCTGCTATTACTGGAATCTCTTGAGTGCCCACATTTGGTATATTAAAACCTACAAGCGTACAGAATCCGTTGTTTACTAAATTTATCGTTTCTCTAAACGAGCCTTCTCCTACATCGTTTGTATTGATAACTGTGCAACTCACATCATCTACTAAAATTAACTTGTAACGAATCGAAAGCTCTGAGGTACTGCCCAAAGTATCTGTACCTGTTGCTATGACCCACTTGTGGGCATAAGCTTCTGCTACTGCTTTTGGAATTTTTATCTGCCAATTCCCTCCATTATCTACTACTGCTTCATATAAAAACACTAATGCATTTTGATCAGTATTATCATTCAAAAATAACTCGATTTTATCTTTAGGTGTCCCTAATCCTTTTACTATGTAATTATTATTGATAAAGCTATTAGACTGAATCAATGGTGTAGGTTTATTATTATTAGCCCCTATTTCTAAGTCTATCCCTTGTGTGTTGGCTTGTAAAATATTTTCTGATAAGGTATTCCCCATCCCTGCTGGTACGTAAATTCCTTTTGTATAATTCTGGATATTATTTGAGCTTGCTTCGTTATCGTCTCCTCCTATTACAATCCCTTCTTCTCCTGTTGTAGTACTTGTCACTACATTGGCTTTCGCCAAAACTCCCGTTCCTTCCAATACAGAAATTCCCTTCGAGAAACCATTTAATGTATTCTCAACTACTTTGGTATCAATCCCTTTATGAAGCAGTACACCTCTACTAAATCCTGATGCCGTAGTCGTCAATTCATTGCCTTTAACCAAGCCTTTTCTACCTCCGTTAGAGAATTCAATAGCTACTTGGTTGGCTTCAATTTTATTGTCTAAAATTTGTGTATTTTCTGCATTAGACGCAAAGTAAATACCTTTATCAAATCCTTTTATTTTCAACCCTCTCAGTTCTGTTTCTTCTACACCAAAAGCAAATGACAATGCCGTTCCTGTATAAGCATTTGCTTGAATTACAATATTATAAATACCCTCCCCTTTTTGAGAAAATCCATCCATAATCACTCCTTCGGTAAATACTGGTAGAGCAGAATCTAACTGGATAATATTCTCTATTGTATTAGGAATTTTAAACTGGATAAAGTCTAATCCTTCTTTAGCATTGGCGCAATAAACAGCATCTCTCAAAGAACCAATACCAATACCATCAAGAGCTGTCACTACCTCACAGGCACATGGTAATGATGTTATGCGTAATGTGTCAGATTTGGCTATACAACCTTCTACTGTTCTTGCTTCAACAGTATAACTGGCAGTTAACCTTGGCAAAATGGCTGTGTTTGGATTCCCTATCGCTACTCCATTCCTTTTCCATTGGTAGTATGGATATTGCGATAGACCCGCAAATTCGATAGGATCGGTAGCACATCGCTCATAAGTCCCCGTTCCTACAAAAGAAAGATTAGGCAACTCATGCTGAACAATCGTTTGGGATGCCCTAGAGAAACATCCTGTTATTGGGTTTGTAACTGTTAAATTATATGTACCTGCTTGGTAAACATCTAAATCTTGATCCATCTCGAAAGTACTCCATACAAAACCACCTGTCAGCGTAGTTGTTAATGTTGCTTTTTCTCCTTTACAGAAAGTAGTATCACCCCCAATAGCAGGAATAACTGGTGCTGCAAGTATTTTTAACTTCACAGTATCAGAAGTTGTAACACAGCCTGGTACTAATCCTTTGGATGTAACTACTACATGATAATCTCCAGAGTCTGCTTGAATAATAGATACTAGCTCTGCCGAAGCACCTCTCAAGTCAAGGCTATCTCCATTCCTAAACCATTGGAAATCAAAATCACTTCCCGATTTTCCTGTTTTGATAGATACCGATGTATATTCACAACTCTCATTTGGCACACTTAGGCTAACACTCTCTTGTTGCCCTACATTTATAATCTTATTAGTAGAGCTAGAAAAACAACCTGATACAGGTTCAGTTACTTTAAGAGAAACTGTTTTATTAAATGTAAGTCCACTTAATCGTAAGGTATCATCAACAGATGTAGAGACTTGATTGGAAACTGTCCACTCATGTGCTAAGCCAACTGTGGCTGCCGATTTATATATTTTAGTTTCCCCACCGTAACATACTGCTGAGGTACTTGCTAACAAAGACACTGTTGCAGGAATAGTTCCTGATACTAAATCAAACACTGGAGTATTAAACCCACAACCTGAAGTTTTTTCTGTTAATACAGCTATATAACTACCATTATCAGTTAAAGCTAAGTCATCAATATTAAGTATCGCCCCTATGTCTGATAACAAAGTATCATTTCGTTGCCAGTTTACAGTGTAGGCATTATTAGAAACAACTTCTAATACACCATCATTTCCTAAGCATAATAAACCATTTGGATTTATTGATACAGAAGGAGTAAAGGAGTTGATAGTTACTGGTTCAGATTGTAACGTACATCCTGTTACAGCATACTCAACGATATACTCTCCTGCTAGTTTTGCGTAAAGTGACTGAGTATTCTCTTGTAAAGCAATGCCGTTTCTCAACCAAGTATAACTAGCTATACTAACTGGAGAAACTAACTCTACACTATCTCCTTCACATATATATGTCTGTTGTGTTGGTATTATGATTGGAGAAGACAATACGGGTGCAATCGCTTCTACACTCGTTGTTATCGTATCTTTACATTCTGTATCATCTGTAATAATGAGTACAATTGACTTTGTACCCAACACAGTATAACGCTTAGAAGGACTAGCAGAGCTAGAAATATCCCCATCTCCCAAATCCCATAAATACGACAGAATATCTTGGTTAGATGAAGTAAACGAATACAAATCATCATCACAACTAGGTGCTACAATATCAACCGTTGTCACTGGTAAAGCATTTACTTTTACCTCCAAGCTATCTGTATGCTCACAAAGTTGCCCATTAATGTTTTTTCCAAAAACCGTTAATGTAACATTATAAGTACCATCCGAAGAGAAAGTATGATTTGTACTAGCAGAACCTACTCCAGCAATATCTCCTGTACCATCTCCAAAATTCCAAATCCATGACTCTATACTAGATGTTGCAAGTGCAATTGACTGGTCTTCAAAGGCGACGGTTTGTTGTTCACAAACTACATCTTGCATTGTAAACAATGCCTGAACGGGTAGTTCTACCGTTCTAGTTATAGCAGCACAAGTATCATGTCTCAAAGTAATGTGGTAAATACCTACTTTGGTATACACCTTATCCGTTGGATCTTTATCTGTAGAAGTGCTATCGTCACCAAAAGACCATGTAAATCCATCTGGCTGTGACGAAGTATTGGTAAACCCAAATGGTTGACAAGCATCATCTACTGTAAACGATACACTAGATGGGCAGGTATTAGGATCAATAACGGGATTACAATAACCAGCACTTTGTGGTAAAACAGTAATTGTTATATCGGGCGTTTGCTGTACGCAAATACCAGATGTAATTTGAAGTGAATAAGTAATGGTATCTAATACGTTTTTATCAATTGAAAGCGTATAACTATTAAAAACAGAATCCGATATCTCTTGTCCGTCTTCATACCATTGATAATTATAATTACCTGCGTTAAATGCACTTGATAAAGTTGCTTTAAAGATACCCGGTTCTTGACAAATCGAGCGAACACCATTATACGAAATCTCTGTTAGAGGCATAGGATGGTCTTCTATAAATTTAGATGCCAATGCTTTACAACCATTTGCATCTGTCACCTCTACTTTGTAATACCCTGATGTACTGCTTAATAAAGTATCATCAGTAGAAACAGTTACATTATAAGACCGTTGCAAGGTGAGTAGTTTATTTTTCCAAAATTTTGTATCTTTATGCTATGCGAAAAACAAGTCACCAAAGCTTTGCAGACACTATCTGCAATCCAAGAACGAGAAAAATTAAAGCCACATT
>Ga0256845_1003017_pt1 | contig 11688 bp, 12 predicted proteins | sample RiftiametaG_FD_189101 | JGI IMG/M metagenome (GOLD analysis project Ga0256845, IMG submission 189101) | Tube worm associated microbial communities from hydrothermal vent at the East Pacific Rise, Pacific Ocean - Riftia | ecosystem: Host-associated > Annelida > Integument > Unclassified ... | reverse complement strand
CCTCAAAAGTTATAGCCCAATATAGCTCCGCCTTGTCACTTTTATCAAGATATGGTTATAAGTTATTGAATTTATTAAATTTTGTTTACTGCTTTACTTGTTAGATGCTTCCCAAATTAATAAAGATGGTCGTTTTTTAAGCTCTTGTTTAAAGTCTTCAAATTCATTTTTTGTAAGTACCAGATAACGTATCTTTCTTTTTAAATAGTGTTCGGTTTTTTCGATTAAATCATGCAGATGAAAATTGTCAATATTGCCCACCAAAAGAAGATCGATTATTCCATTATCCTTGCCAATTGCATAGTCATCAAGGAGATATGCTTTTTCAATGTTACCTAGCCGTATTATTATGCTTTCTATAACCTTATCTATGCCCATGACTTTTTTTGCCATGGACTTAAGTTCTGAAAAAAGAGAATGGTTCTTGTTTGCTTTATATAATATTTTTCTTCCCATTTTTGTATGGGTAATAAGTTTACTCTTTGATAGATTGTTCAGTTCAGTTCTTATTGCGTTGGATGAGACCTTGAATTCAGAAGCAAGACCTCTCAAATAGGGTTGAGAGTCAGGGTTTAAAAAAAATCTCATAAGTATCTTGATTTTTAATTTTGATGTTATGATGCCGGATAAAATATTTTGCAATGTATACCTTTCCTGATTATGTGCAATATAATTACTCATAACAGCTCGTATATTTTCTGTCAACTTTAAAATTAAATTTTCTTAGAGCTTTAAGAGAAAAGATTTATGATTAATGTTTCAATGAATTGTTTTTGTAAAAGTGGATGTTGCTGCGTTCCAATTTGGAACTTTGCGCATGTAAGCATCGGGGCATTGACCACTACCATCTATTACTGTAATAATTATAGTATTAAGGTCGCCATCAATCGCTGCTGAATTGAATCCAGTCTTCACAATATTTAGATCATTAATATCAATCATAGCATGATGAGTGTGGATAGCATAATAGTCTGCAATTGCAGCAACAATATTATTAGCATCTGTTTCCACAGCACTACAAAAGGATTTGGCTTTGTAAGAAAGGAAATTTGGAATTGCTATGCCTGAAAGAATACCAATAATTCCAATAACGACCATAACCTCAATTAGTGTAAAACCTTTTGCATTTTGGTTAGATTGTTTGCGCACAAGTTTCCCCTTTATAAAAATTTATTTCAGCAGTTTATATCAATAATTTGTATGTACAAAGTAAATGCACAAAACATGCCAGTAGCTGAAAGTCCGATACATGATCGTTTTTAATGCATAAAATTACAAAAAATGCCATCAATTACAATTTTTGTCTCTCCCGCCTCTTTTTCGTAAACAGTAATTAAGAGAAAGAATTCACTTGTATTGCCAATAAAATATGTGTTAAATTTTTTAAACCTTGATTCAACATAATAATTTGTGAGATGGAATCATAAAAATAGTTTTATAATGTTCTTTATTTGATTTGAAAAACGAGGATATAAATGTACAAAGAAAATTCAATTTCTGTAGTCATACCCTGCTATAATGAGGAAATTCAGATTCAAAAGGTGATTGAGACAATGCCTGAGTATATTGATAAAATTGTTATTATTGATGATCTAAGTAAAGATCAAACAGTTGAAATTGTAAAAGGAATTATGCAGCAGAACAGCCAAGTTGTTCTTATCGAACATGCTGAAAATAGCGGAGTAGGTGGTGCAATTGCAAGTGGATACAAATTTGCAAGGGATAACAATTTTGATATCGCAGTTGTAATGGCAGGTGATGGTCAGATGAATCCAGATGACTTGCCTTTTTTACTTGATCCTGTTGTTAATGGGATTGCTGACTACTCAAAGGGTAATAGGCTTTTTACAGGTGAGGCTTTTAAGAAAATTCCCAAGGTTAGATATTTTGGTAATTCTGTTTTGAGTATGTTGACAAAGATAGCTTCAGGTTATTGGCATATTGCTGATTCCCAGTCTGGCTATACAGCTATTAATAAAAAAGCATTGAATGCTATAGATTGGGATAAAATGTATAAACGCTATGGTCAACCAAATGATGTGCTTGTCCGACTGAATGTTGAAGACCTGAAGGTTGCTGATGTGCCGGTAGAGCCTGTGTATAATGTTGGAGAAAAATCAGGTATTAAAATCCATAAAGTGATATTTACAATAGGATGGCTTTTGGTTAAACTCTTTTTATGGAGGATGAAAGAAAAATATATTATACGTAATTTTCATCCATTGGTTTTTTTCTATTTTATTGGATCAATGTTTACTTTTCTTACTGTTCTCCTGTTTTTAAAGCTATTTTGGGAATGGTATGCTATAGGTCATATTCCCCCTATAAATGCTTTGGCAGCTATGTTTTCGTTTATGAGTGCATCTCAATTCATACTGTTTGCAATGTGGTTTGATATGGAAGCCAACAAAAAGTTGAAGGTGTAAATGAAGGTCAGCCATTGGATTCATTGAATTGAATATTTTTTTCTCTGAATGGATAGAACTTGAATCTGCTATCTATTTTCGTCTTAACCAGTATCGGTTTGAGTTGTATGTTAATTAAATTGTTGAACTCTCTCCCTTATGATTATCATATCGTGCGTTGATGTCAAAGTAAGTTATTGTATCAATCAAGCCTGTCAGCTCAAGTATGATAATATCTTTTTGCAATGGGATTTGACATGAAGATCAATAAAAGGTTAAAAGTAAAAGATGAGATGAGGTTTAATAGTTACAAACCAAGCAATTTTTTGAAGAGGAAGAAAATTATGAAACAAAAAATATTTGTTATGATGATTACCACTGTTATGTTTTTGATTTGGTTGCCTTGGACCCATGCTGAATTATATAAGTATGTTGATGAAAATGGAGTTGTCTCTTATACTGATGATTATTCAGAGGTTCCAAAATCTGACCGGGATGCAATGGATGTGATTGAAGAGTTTGAAAGCACTGAAGAGGATGGATCGGCTACTGGAAAGGATGCTTTGTCAAAAAAAGAGGTTAATGAGAAAGATATTAAAGGGAAGGAGGTCGATTCTACTAAAAACCTGGATGCAATGAGAGATAAGCTTAATAATACTAAAAAAGAACTTGATAAAGAATATAATGCTTTGAATATTCAAAAAGCAAAACTTGCACAAGAAGAAAAACAGGCTAAAAGTAAAGAAGAGTTATTAAAATATAATGAAAATGTGAATAGTTTTAATAAAAGTCTGGAAGCATATTCTGAAAAAAGTAAAAATTATCAAAAACAGGCAAAAGAGTTTAATAAACAGGTAAAAGAGTTCAATAATAAGATTAAGAGTAAGAACTAATTATAGATGGATTTTGAAAATAAAAATATTCTTATTGGTGTTTGTGGCGGAATAGCAGCCTATAAGGTTTGTGAGCTGGTACGACTTTTTAAGAAAACCAGTGCTAATGTTAATGTGATTATGACTAAAAGTGCCCAGGAGTTTATTAACAGAACAACCTTTCAAGTACTTTCTGAGAATTTTGTTCTTACGGATTTGTTTGAGAAAGGAAAATCAAAGGGTGGTTTGGAAATACAACATATTGAGCTTGCTAGAGGTGCTGATGCTGTAATTATTGCACCTGCAACTGCCAATATTATTGCAAAACTTGCCCATGGTATTGCTGATGACGCACTCTCTACAACCATGCTTGCTATAAAAACTCCAGTTATGATCTGCCCTGCAATGAATACTGATATGTATGAGAATTTAAAAGTACAGAGGAATCTTGATATCCTTGTCAATGATGGTTTTTATGTATTGGAACCTGATTTTGGTGAGCTTGCATGCAAAGTTACCGGACCTGGAAGATTGCCAGAGCCAGAATATATTGTTGACAGGCTTGACTGGTTTTTAAGTGTCAAGGACTTAAAAGATAAAAAGGTTCTTATATCAGCAGGACCAACTCTTGAAGCTATTGACCCTGTCAGATATATTAGCAATCACTCTTCTGGTAAAATGGGTTATGCAATTGCCCAGGCTGCTGAAAAACGGGGTGGAACGGTGACTCTTGTCTCTGGACCTGTTTGTCTTGATCCACCATCAAATATTGAGATGGTTAATATTGAATCATGTGATCAGATGGCTGAGAAGATGCTTGGGATGGCTAAAGAAGCTGATATCATTATTAAGGTTGCAGCTGTTGCAGATTATAAGCCCCTAAATATTGCAAAGGGTAAAATAAAGAAAAAAGATTTAAAGCATGGATTTGATTTAAAGTTTGAGGAGAATATTGATATTTTAAAAACCCTTGGGGAAAAAAAGAGAAAAGATCAATTTCTGGTTGGATTTGCTGCTGAAACTGATGATCTTGAGAAAAATGCCTGTCTGAAAATTAAAAATAAAAACCTTGATATGATTGTTGCAAATCCCATTGGGGTGGCAGGTGCAGGTTTTAAAGAAGATACAAATAAAGTACACTTTTATTTTAAAGATGGATCAAAAGAAGATTTTCCTGTCATGGCAAAAAAAGATATTGCTGATATTTTGTTAGACAGAATCATTACAGAAATTGGATAAAGTTTGGAATCAATAGTTAAAGATATTTCCCAGTATTTTGAGTTTTTACAAGAGAGCGGGCAGGCAAGATTTAATCTCTCCGATGAATCAAAAGATGTTATTAATGAGTGGGGCATTGTTTGCGAGGGAAATGCAGAATCAATAGTATATATTATTGATAGCAAATCTGTTTTGTTTGGGGGAGAGTCAGGCAAGCTTTTATTGAAAATATTAGGAGCTATGAATCTTACAAAAGAGTCTGTCTGTATTTGTGGTATTTCATGTCCTGATGCTGTGCGGTACAGGCTGACAAGAGTTAAGCCTGAGGTTATTATAACTTTTGGACAAGATGCACTTAAATTGGTTATAGACAACAGAGCACCATTAACCCATTTAAGGGGAAAATTTCAAAGGTTTAAAGGCATCAAAGTTATGCCAACCTGGCATCCTTTATCTCTTCTTGAAGATTCAACTAAAAAAAGAGATGTGTGGGAAGATATGAAAATTGTTATGCAATATCTTGGATTATAATGCTTTTAGATTTGTTTATAGAAACGCTGCTTGCTGAAAAAGGTTATTCTGAACACACTTTAAGGGCATATAAAAAAGATGTTGAAGATTTTTATGCATTTGTTTTCCAAGGTGATGATTCTTCCGATCAATTATTGATAACTCTTTTAAAGGATGAATCTAATAACTGGGTTAGAAAATATATTGCAGGTTTAGTAAGGTCTGGTTTAAAAAAACGTTCCATTGCCAGAAAACTTTCAGGGTTAAACACTTTTTTTGATTATCTTGTTAAGATAGGACAACTTCAATTAAATCCAGGAAACAGCGTTACCCTGCCAAAGTTTGAGAAAAGTATCCCCCATTTTTTAACTGTTGATGACCTTTTCAGACTTTTAGATTCCATTAAGACTGATACCTGGCTTGAAAAGAGAAATCTTGCAATATTTGAAACCTTTTATTCTACCGGGGTGCGTGTCTCAGAGATAGAAGGTTTAAATTTGAAAGATATTGACTTTAATAACAAGATGATAATAGTTACAGGAAAGGGATCAAAACAGAGAATAGTACCAATTGGGAAGAGGGCGCTTGATGCCATAAGTGAATACAGGCTTTGTTTTCCAAAAGATTTTATTCCTCTGTTTTTAAATAAGAATCATACAAGACTTTCTTCAAGGTCAATTCGAAGGATTTTAGAAAAGCTTGTTATTGAGTGTGGGCTTAATGTGCCGGTGACACCGCATACACTGCGTCATTCATTTGCAACCCATATGTTGGATAGTGGAGCTGATTTGCGTGGAATACAGGAAATTTTAGGTCATGCGAGTCTTTCTACTACCCAGGTTTATACCCATGTGAGTATGGAAAGATTGAATCAGGTTTATGATAAAGCGCACCCGAGAAGTTAATATGAGGTAAGTTATGACTGAAAATTTTCACGGTACCACAATACTTGCACTCCGCCATAAAAAAAAAGTGGTTGTTGCAGGAGATGGTCAGGTAACACTTGGCAATACAATTACAAAGCATAAAGCTAAGAAAGTAAGGCGAATATATAATGATAAAATAATTACAGGTTTTGCCGGTGCAACTGCTGATGCTTTAACCCTTTCTGAAAAATTGGAAAAAAAGCTTGAAAGATATAATGGCAATTTAACCAGAGCTGCGGTTGAGCTTGCACGGGAGTGGCGTACTGATAAATATTTAAGACGTCTTGAAGCCATGATGATTGCAGCAGATAAGGAAAACACTTATCTGCTTTCAGGCAATGGTGATGTGATTGAACCGGATTATGGTGTTATCAGTATTGGTTCAGGAAGTGCGCCGGCACAAGCTGCTGCAACTGCTTTAATGAAACATACAGACCTTGATGCTGTAAAGATTGCCAGAGAAGCAATGAAGATTGCTGCAACAATATGTATTTATACTAATGATCAAATAACAATAGAAGAGATTTTAGAATGAAGGATTTAAAACCCAATCAAATTGTAGAAGAGCTTAACAAATATATTATTGGACAGGATAATGCAAAAAAAGCAGTTGCAATTGCATTAAGAAACAGATGGAGAAGAATGCAGCTTGATCCTGAACTGCAGGAGGAGATTGCTCCAAAAAATATTATTCTCATAGGTGCAACTGGTATTGGAAAAACTGAGATTGCAAGAAGGCTTGCAAAACTGACTGATTCTCCCTTTTATAAGGTTGAAGCTTCAAAGTTTACTGAAGTTGGATATGTGGGCAGGGATGTGGAATCCATGATTAGAGACCTTGTGGAGCTCACTGTGAACCGGCTTAAAGTAAAAGAGCAGGAAAATGTTCAGGAAAAAGCGTGTAAAATTGCAGAAGAGCGAGTCCTTGATTTGCTGTTGCCTCCTTCAAGAGAAAAACCTTTAAATGCAGATTTGAATCCTGACTCCAATGACAGCGATGCAGATGCTGCAGCAAATATTTCTGGAGCCAACACCAGAAAAAAACTTAAAGGCATGCTGGAAAAAGGCAAGCTTGATTCAAGGGAAGTTGAGCTTGATGTAAGTGATACAGCATCCCCTGTTGTGGAGATATTTACCAATGCAGGCATGGAGGAGATGGGCGTAAATATGAAAGATATGCTTGGAAACCTTATGCCGAAAAACACAAAGAGGCGCAAAGTCAAAGTTTCTGATGCATTAAAGATTATTGCAGGAGAAGAGGCTGCCCATCTTGTGGACATGGAAAAGGTTAAAACAGATGCCGTCTATATGGTTGAACAGTCAGGTATAATATTTTTAGATGAGATCGATAAAATTGTTGGCAAAGATAATGCCAATAACCCTGAGGTTTCCAAGGAGGGTGTACAGAGAGACCTGCTGCCCATAGTGGAGGGAAGTTCTGTACCAACAAAATATGGCATTGTAAATACTGATCATATTTTGTTCATGGCAGCAGGAGCATTCCATGTAAGCAAACCTTCTGATCTTATCCCGGAACTCCAGGGACGTTTTCCCATAAGAGTCGAGCTTCACTCCCTTGGTGAAAAAGAGTTTGCACAAATACTTACAACTCCTAAAAATGCACTTTTACTACAGTATATTGCACTTTTAAGAACTGAAGAAGTAGAGCTTTCATTCACTGATGATGGTGTGAACAGGATTGCAGCCATTGCAGAAGAGGTTAATAACACCACAGAAAATATTGGAGCAAGAAGGCTTCATACCCTTATGGAAAAATTATTGGAAAATATCCTTTTTCAAGCTCCTGATGTTGAGGAAAAAAGTATTGAAATTGATGCTGGATTTGTGGATTCCCAGCTTAAAGATATAGTTGAAGATCAAGATTTGAGCAGATATATATTATGAAAAACAATATTCCTGAAATATTAATTGAAGCACTGCCTTATATCAAGAAGTTTTCCGGCAAGAGAATTGTTATTAAATACGGTGGTCATGCCATGTCAGATAAAGGATTAAAACAGGCATTTGCAAGCGATGTCACACTTTTAAAATATATAGGAATTAATCCTGTAATAGTTCATGGAGGTGGGCCTCAAATCAATAAAGTTTTGGATTCCATGGGTATTACATCAAAGTTTATCAGAGGGATGAGATATACTGATGATGAGACAATGGATGTTGTTGAGATGGTGCTTGGCGGCAAAGTGAATAAAGAGATCGTTGCCAATATTAATAGAAAAGGCGGAAAAGCAGTGGGGCTTACTGGCAAAGATGGCTCCATGATTCTTGCTGAAAAAATGAAGATATACAAGGATCAAGAAGAGAATCAACTGTCAAACAAGCCCCCTGAGATCATTGACCCTGGGATGGTGGGGAATGTTTCTCAAATTAATCCTGATATTATTTTCACACTTGATAACCAGGGCTTTATCCCTGTTATTGCACCTGTGGGCGTTGGAGAAAATGGAGAAACATATAATATTAATGCAGACCTTGTTGCATCAAATATTGCAACAGCCATTGGTGCTGAACGACTTATTCTGTTAACTGATGTGGATGGTGTTTTAGATGCTGATGATATGCTGATATCATCTGTCAGCTTCAAGTCAGCCGAGGATATGATTAAAAAAAAGGTTGTGCATGGTGGCATGATACCAAAGGTAGAGTGTGCTGTGGATGCTCTTAAAAATGGTGTTTCAAAATCCCATATTATAAATGGGAAAATTGAACATGCAGTTTTGCTGGAGCTTTTTACTGATTCAGGAATCGGAACTCTATTTTTTAAGGATTAGCTGATATGGATACAATAAAAAAAACAGATCAATTTATTATAAATACCTATGCAAGGGTTCAAAAAACCTTTGTATCTGGTAAAGGTTGCACTCTTGTTGATGAAGATAACAACTCATATATTGATTTTTTAGCTGGTATTGCAGTTTGCAGTCTTGGCCATTGCCACCCTCAGATTACAAAGGCAATCTTAGACCAATCAGCAAAACTTGTTCATGTTTCAAATCTTTTTTATACAAAACCCCAGGCAGAACTTGCCTCAATACTTGTTGAAAAGAGCTTTGCCGATAAAGTTTTTTTTGCAAATTCAGGGGCAGAAGCAAATGAAGCTGCCATTAAACTTGCCAGAAGATACTTTCAGGTTCAAAGGAAAAAAGATAAGTTCAAGATTATTACAATGGAGCAATCTTTCCATGGAAGAACAATGGCAACTTTGTCTGCAACAGGTCAGGAAAAAATTAAACAGGGGTTTGATCCATGTTTACAAGGATTTATTCATCTGCCTTTTAATGATATTGACACTTTAAAAGCAAGTATTGATCCAGATGTGTGTGCAATAATGCTTGAACCTGTACAGGGTGAGGGTGGGGTTATATCGGCGGACCCTGATTATTTAGTTGCTGTAAGGAAACTTTGTGATGATAATGATATTTTACTTATTTTTGACGAAATTCAAACCGGTATGGGCAGATGCGGAAGATTGTTTGCTTATGAAGAGTATGGTGTTGTGCCTGATATTATGACCCTTGCAAAAGCTTTGGGAAATGGTCTGCCCATAGGAGCAATGCTTGCATCAAGAAAAGCAAAAAAAGGTTTTGATTTTGGCAGCCACGGTTCCACATTTGGTGGAACGCCTTTAGTAGCAAGTGCTGCACTGGAAGTTGTGAAAATAATAAGTAATCTTGATTTTCTTGAAAAATGCAGACAAAAGGGCGAATATTTCAGGCTGCAACTTAACAATTTAAAAGAGAAATATAGTTTTGTTAAAGATATCCGTGGAATGGGTCTTCTTATTGGTCTTGAAATTGATGATGCTAAATTAGATGGCACTACTATTGTTGAAAAATGTCTGGAAAAAGGCTTTATTATTAATGCAATTCAAGGTAAAATTCTTAGATTTGCACCACCTCTTATTATTGGAGAAGATGAAATAGATAAACTTATTGCATGTCTGGATAATATTTTCAGTGAGGAGATTTGATTTTGAAAAAAGATATAATTTCACTTCTTGACCTTAAAAAAGAAGATTTTGACCTGTTTTTTAACAGAGCTCTAGAGATAAAGCAGAGATTTAATCAGGGTATTGTTGATATGCCTTTAAAAGGTAAATCCCTTGGATTAATTTTTGATAAACAATCAACACGTACCAGGGTTGCATTTGAAACTGCCATGATACAACTTGGTGGTCATCCGATTTTTATGCGATCCCAGGACACCCAGGTATCAAGGGATGAACCTGTAAAAGATACAGCAAGGGTTCTGTCAAGATATATTGACTGCCTTGTCATGAGGACCTTTGATCATTCTATTGTGGAAGAGTTTGCAAAACACTCTTCAATCCCTGTAATTAATGCTTTAACAGACTCTTTCCATCCCTGTCAGATATTGAGTGATTTAATGACAATCGTGGAGAGAAAAAATGGATATGAGAATGTGAAAATCGCCTGGGTTGGGGATGGAAATAATGTTGCAAATTCCTGGATTAATGCTGCAGGTGTCCTTGACCTTAACCTTGTTGTTGCATGCCCTGCAAAGTATTCTGTGAAAACAGGTATTATCAATAATGCATTAAAAAAAAATAAGCATAAAGTGGTTTTTGCCGATGATCCCGTGGAAGCTGTAAAAAATGCTGATGTGATATATACTGATGTATGGGCAAGCATGGGTGAAGAAGATAACAGGGATGAAAAATATAAAGCTTTTAAAAAATTCCAGGTAAACAAAGAACTTATTTCCAATGCAAAAGATGATGTGATTGTGATGCACTGCCTTCCTGCACATAGAGGAGAAGAGATAACAGAAGATGTTCTGGAAGCTCAGGATTCTGTGTTCTGGGATCAGGCAGAAAATAAAAGACATATGCACAAGGCAATACTTGAAACTTTAATAATTAATAATGTCCAAAAGAGGTGAAAATGTCTGAAAAACTTTGGGGTGGTCGATTTTCAGAAAGCACAGACAAGTTGGTTGAAAAAATCAATGCATCAATAAGTGTGGACAAACGCCTTTATTCAAAAGATATTGAGGGGAGTATTGCCCATGTAAAAATGCTTGCCCATGAATCTATTATTACAACTTCTGAATCTGATGCCATTGTAGAGGGTCTGTTAAAGGTGCATGGTTTGATGGAAAAAGGCGAGATTGAATATTCAGATGCTCTTGAAGACATACATATGCATGTTGAAGATGCTCTTGGCAAGGTTACAGGAGATGTTGCAAAGAAACTTCATACAGCCAGAAGCAGGAATGATCAGATTGCTCTGGATGTAAGAATGTATCTAAAAGATGAGATCCAGAAGATTATTGATTTAATCACTGAAGTTCAAACAGCCCTTGTGCAAAAAGCAAGTGATCATATTGATGTTATAATGCCTGGCTATACACATCTTCAGAGAGCTCAGCCAGTTCTTTTTTCCCATCATTTAATGGCATATTATGAAATGTTTAAAAGGGATAAACTAAGATTAACAGACTGCTTTAGGAGAACTGATGTCATGCCGCTTGGAGCTGCTGCTCTGGCTGGAACAACCTACCGTGTGAATCCTGAATATGTAAAAGAGCTGCTTGGATTTTCCAAAGTTTTTGACAACAGCATTGATGCTGTTTCAGACAGAGATTTTATTGTGGAATTTATATCCAGTGCATCCATTGCAATGATACATCTTTCCCGGCTTTCCGAAGAGATGATTTTATGGTCATCTTCAGAATTTGCATTTATTACAATTGCAGATGCCTTTACCACGGTCT
>Ga0256845_1003016_pt1 | contig 11690 bp, 7 predicted proteins | sample RiftiametaG_FD_189101 | JGI IMG/M metagenome (GOLD analysis project Ga0256845, IMG submission 189101) | Tube worm associated microbial communities from hydrothermal vent at the East Pacific Rise, Pacific Ocean - Riftia | ecosystem: Host-associated > Annelida > Integument > Unclassified ... | reverse complement strand
CGCATTGCTCAAAAATTTTTCAGGTCCCCCTGCCCGGGGCGAAACCCTGGGCGTTGCGAAGCAGCTTACCCGGTAATAAGTGAATACAAAAGATACCCGACTCCCAGCACCGTGAGTAGAATAGCCTCCAGGCGGTGGAGCTCTTTTTTCGTTCCTAACGCAAAAAAGAACAGAACCGTCGCAATGAGTAAAAAGAGGAGATGCCCGGCAATGCCATGAGTCAGTTGAATCGGCTCAATGAGGGAGGTGACGCCCAGAATGAGTAACACATTAAAGATATTTGAGCCGACAACATTGCCGATCACAAGATCGGTTTGATTTTTTCTGACACTGGAAATCGCTGTCGCTAACTCCGGCAATGATGTACCTACACCGATGATCACCCCCACCACAAGCGTTCCTGCGCCTAAACCGACAGCGATTGCAGTGGCCCCATTCACGGTAAAATCTCCACCTAAATAGAGACCGATAATTCCCAACAGGATTTTTCCGATGGCTTTCAGCCAGGTACGGATTTCTTCCTGTCTGCCGTAGCGTTCCTGATATTTTCCCCGCACATCAGGATTGGGCGCCACGTTGGCAATCACATGGAAGGTGTATAAAAGATACATCCCAATTCCCAGGAGCATGACCAACCCATCCTGACGGGATAAACCGGGCTGCGTGGCACTACTGGAAAAGGGCGGAAAATCCAATACCTGAAAAATAACCAGGAGCGTCGAGGCGAGCATAACCGGGATTTCCGCTGTAATAATGCTTCGTTGAATCTTAATCCTCCCCGCCATCCATCCGGCAATCCCAATCACGAGTCCCATGTTAGAAATATTGGAACCGACGATATTGCCAAACGCAATATTGGTATCACCTTTCAGGGCGGAAATGACGTTTACAAACAGTTCCGGCATACTTGTCCCCAGGCCGATAATCAACACCCCGATCACAATCGGAGGAATACTCGCTTTTGCGGCCACAACCTCTGCACCGCTGATCAGGACATCCGCTGAACGGATGAGAAGGATAATCCCCAGGATTGCCTGAGCAAGATTCAATGAGAACGTTGCGCAGATGAGCGCAAACAGCAATCCCCCTAACTGAGAATGACGCTTGCAAAGGTCGAAAAGTTGCTCTTTGTGGAAAGGACGGGACAGGTGAAACAGCTCATTGACTGGTTGGCGACCTTCAATAAGAATTGCAACGATGAGAATAATCCAAAAAAACATGGTTAAGACCTCCTTCTATTCACATTTGTAAGACATCGGGGTTACCTGGACAAAGAAATCTCTCTCAAGCCCTGTTGTAAAAGTGGGAAGCCATTCGTCTCAGTCACTTCGATATCGAGTTACATTCTCGTAATCCTCAATGAATTATGCCGGCTTTTGATCGTGTGCTGCCCCCTTCTAAAATGGGACAGATGGAGAGGCCGCACGACACATCTCATGTAAGATCAATATATCGTTCCCATGAAAAAGAACACAAGAATTATCTGACATTTTTATGAAATAGTATTTCTGAATCTGTCTCTTCATTTCTGAAAACCGGCTTTTTACAGAGAAAATCGACTTCACGGCATTAACAAATTTATCGGGAAACACAATCTTGTAACGTGTTGTTTTTTAACGTGATTTATACGTTATATTATAAAAAATATCGCTTTCAGGGAAAATTTTTTATAGCCTGGCATTCGTTTTGCTTATCCTTAAAAGCATATAACGATGTTATCGAACGCTTCTTTCTGAGAAAAATTTTTTTGGTTTATACGCTCTCCGGTGAGGACGATGATGACAGAAAAGTCTGAATAAAGACGAAGGTGGGTTGCTCCTCCTCTTCCCGCTTTTGTTCTTTTTCCCCTTGTTTCCCCGGGCTTTTCTTCAACATTGATGCTCCCGGTTGCTCCCATAGTTTTCGGTGTGCTGAAGGGTTCCCCCCTGATCCCTGAAAGCATCCGAAACTATGGGAATCAGTGTACACTTCTATGTTCCAACATCATACACCATATTTCCTCATTTTCATAAGCAGTCTTCTCGTCTTCCTGAGCGCGTGTGATGAGAGTACACGCCGGAGTTCCCCTATTTTGCCAGGTGAGATTGCTATTTTAACGGTCAAATTTTCCCCGGAGTCCGTCTCTCAAGGGTACAGTAATCGATATGAATTTACCGTTACAGTTCGCGAAGTAAATGGAGTCGGAGCCAGACTGGCTTCGATAAAAGTGGAAGATTTTGATGAGGATGGAATTCAACTTAAAAAAGATGATTACGCTGAATGGGGTATTATTAATACGTTTGGCACATCATACATCGAACCTTTTGGGACTCTGAACAGCCGCATCACGCTTGAATGTCGAAATTGCGCCAGAGAAAACTGGCTTGTTCGGGCTGATGACAATAAAGGAAATCATGTTGAAGGCTCTGGATGGGTCGAACTTATTCAACGATAATTCACGCTCCAATTTCCCGGTGAGGAAAATATTCCTTGTTTTTTTTATGGGCATAATAAATGGTGAACGCTGACCGAATGAGACACCTTCATTTATTGACCAGTCAGACGCCATTTATACTGTATGCAAAATATTCGTTATGGTGTTCAGCCCCCGTTAAACATTTGCCGCATTCGACAAATGAAAAAACTCGACAGGAGCGTTTTGCTCCTGTTTGTCGGCGTACTTCTCACGCTGTGTTCCCCCTTTTTTGAAGATACGCTGGCCTTAACTCCCGAATCAACAACGACATCCACGTCCTTATCCTCTGAAGAAGAAGCTTTTTCAGAGGAATCCGCTGATGAATTATCCTTATTCGAAGACATTCCCATCGTTGTCACCGCCTCCAAAAAACCTGAGCGGATTACCGAAGCTCCTTCCATGATTAGTGTCATTACCCAGGAAGATATTGAACGAATGGGAGCCAGGACCATCATGGATGTTCTCCGGACGATTCCGGGAATAGAAATCGTGCAAGACCCTATGGGAACTTCTCAGATAGCTGTGCGAGGGCTATTGGAAGATTCATCGCCAGGTGTGAAGATGTTAATCGATGGTCATGCGTTAAACGATCCGATTACTGGTGGGGCGACAACGATGTATGAAAACCTCTCATTAAAAAATGTCCGTCGAATCGAGATTATTCGTGGCCCAGCATCGGTCGTATATGGCGCAAATGCCTTTGTGAGCGTAGTCAACATCATGACAAAAGAGGCCCAGGATATTGATGGACTCGACATTTCCTTTGGCGCCGGAGATTTCGATACGTATAATCCATCGTTTCTATTTGGAAAAATGTTCGGAGAACTGGAAGTGACGCTGTTGGCTGATTATTATGCGACTCATGGGGCGAAACTGTTTATGGCGGCTGATAAGATGAGTCTCTATGATACGGCAGCTGAATCACCAGGCTCCGTTCCGATTTCTCTGGCTCCCGGGACCTACCAGGAAGACCAGGAACAGTTCGATCTGTCCTGGAAAATTGATTACCACACTCTGACGTTTCATGGAAAATTTCTTGATAAATACCGGGGGCCCTTCCTCTCACACTATTATGCCCTCAATCATGATTCCTACGAAGAAACCCAACATGTGTATGCCGATGGGGAATATCGGCGGCATTTTACCGAACGGGTGGAATTCAAAGGAAGAGTGTATGCCGATGCGTACACCTTTAAACAGGTCGAGCAAGCTGGCCGGGGAATTATTCTTCCGACCCCAGACCGCGGCTGGGTTGAGCTTCAAGATGGTCTCATCTCAGAAAGCCAGGGGAAAAGTCAACGTTTCGGGGCAGAATGCCAATTCGATATTCGTTTACTTCACCAGAACGACCTGACGATTGGAATGACCTATGAGTATTTTACGGTGAATCATATCGGATTGCGCTCAAATGTTTTCCAGGGAAACGATGGTCTTACGACTCCGGAAGACATCCAGGAGCTTATCCCCGATCTCCGCCTGTCTTCATTCCAGCATTTCATCGCTTTGTTTGTCCAGGACTCCTGGAAAATACGACCGGATGTTGAATTCACCCTGGGGCTTCGTGGCGACTACTTCAACGAACACGGCGGAGTGTTCACTCCCAAAGCCGGTCTGACCTATACGCCAAATTCTGTGATGAACGTAAAAGCTCTGTTCGGAACCGCTTTTCGGGTTCCCTCCTACACTGAGGCATTTCTGACTGGCGTGTCGCTCCCTGGAGATTTTGCCCGCATCAATGATCTTGATGAATCTCCCGACGATTTGGTGGTTCAGGAGTTGCGCACCTTTGAATTTGGGATTGGCTATAAACCCGTTGATTGGTTGCTCGGAGAAATGAATTATTTTTATACCGATATTAATAAATTGACAGAAGTCCAGTATGGCGAGGACACAGGCGTGTATCCGATTGGAACGACCCGGGTGTACCAGAACATTGGCGGTCTTGATGTGCATGGTTTTGAAACGGAAATCCGGGGAAAAAGCGAAAAAGAAATCGGACTCGGTATTATTCCCCGAATCATTGGTACAACCTTTCGATTAAACTATTCCTTTCAGGATGCCAGGGACTCCACCACCCACCATAAGGTGGCAGGCATTGCGCGTCATAAAGGGAATATCGGTATCGGCTTCAACCTCTCAGCTGCCGAAGATGCGGAACATGCCGCCTTCCAACTCCTCCGAACATTCAGCGACGAATTTTCCCTCTATTTCAATCTCTTCCTCTGCGGCGAACGCTTGCGTGAGCCAGGGGATAGCCGGGTTCCCTTACCTGGTTATAGTCTGTTCGATGTGACGCTTAGAGCCAATAACATGTTTCGATCCGGATGGAACGCCTCGTTGTCCATGAAAAACCTCTTCGATGCAAGCTATCGCTCTCCTTCACCTTCATTAAATAATGAGATGGTAACTGCCGTGCCTGATGACGTACCGAATGCGGGGCGCTCATTTTTTGTAGAACTTCAGTATGTTTTTTAACCCATGATGAAATATTCGCGAGACATCCTGATGTTCATGATATGTTTCCTCTCTGTCACATCCTTTTGGCCGGGTTGGCAGAATTCAGAGGCAGAGCAACAGGAGCCTCCTGTCTCAAGCCCTGTGACGATTGCCATTATTCAACCGCGCGGTGTCGATGCCTACCGGGAAGCTGTTGAAGGGTTTCTGTACAGTCTGCGCAATCGTATTCATCAGCGTTTTAATACCGTCATCTACGAAAGCCCCGAAGGACTCTACAAAACACTCAAACAAAACGAACCCTCCCACAAGTCTTCAACCATCCAATTAATCGTGACCATTGGAACGCAGGCAACCAATGAGGTATCTCGCACCATTCATGATATTCCGATTGTGTTTTCGATGGTCTTGAACCCTGAGCGCGTACTGTCGAACCGTACTGACATTGTCGGAGCCTCACTCAACATCCCTTTTTCTTTACAACTTGAAATGATCAACAAGGTGCTGCCTACGGTGAAAACCGTTGGAATTATCTATGATCCGACGAAACATGACAATGTTTTGATGGCGCAAAGCCCTTCAAAAAAACAATACGGGCTTCGTCTCACAACTTTTCCCGTCACCTCACCGAAAGAAATCCCTGGTGCGTTATCCCGAGTGAACAAAGAGACAGATGTTCTGCTCGGCATTGTCGACAGCACAGTGTACACATCGCGCACAACAGCGTCTATCATCCGCTACACGATTAAACACCAGCTTCCATTTGTAGGTATTTCTGCTTCTTATGTCAAAGCTGGGGCCTTATGCGCACTCCTGTTCAACAGCCGCGATATTGGACGACAAACCGCACAATTAGCCGAACAGGTTCTTTCCGGAATTCCGCCGACAACGCTGCAGAATACAATTCCAGAAAAAATTTATCTCGCATTGAATTTGCGCACAGCACGGTTGATCGATGTCACAATTCCGAAAAAGATCCAAGAAAAAGCGGAGATTCTTTATGAGTAAATTCATCTTATCGCGGGCTGCGAGTGACGGGTGACAGGTTATTTGTTCTCGTCCCCAAGCTGGAGCCTGGGAACCTCTTGCCGGAAAGTTCCAACTTTCTGGTGTGCGTCGCGTAAGGTGAATGGGTAAAATGTCGTGAGAAAAATTAGTCTGAACCACATATTTACGCTATCGCTCACGCTGTTGATGTTGGGCGTGATTAGTACCCTCTCGGTCTTTTTTTATCGGCAGGAAAAGGCCATGCTTTTCCACGAAATTCAACGCCATGGTTTATCAATCGCGGAAAACCTGGCGTATAATGCTGAGTATAGCGTCCTGTTCCTTGATGTTGAGGTGTTAGAAAAACTCGTTGAGGGCGTCATGCAAGATCGAGATGTGCTCTTTGCCATGATCGTCGATACGAAAGGAGAAGTTATCGTTGAAAAAGCGTTAGCTGCGTTTCCTGAACGCCGACAGAACGTTCACAGCCGTGTCTCAGAAATTCTTGCCTATACGCCGAACATCCCGTTTACAGAGCACCACGGCAACGTGTATTATCTCTTTATCCCCGTGTTTATCCCGACGGTACAGGCCGATAGCGCAGAACATTCTGACAAGGCGTCTGGCCCGGATATTTTGCCAATGACAGATCAACCCCGCGAAGCTTCCGGCATGGCAGTTGTCGGCATCTCCTTTGACCGCATGACCGAATCATTACGGGAAATCCAGCAGCAAGGGGTTCAGTTATCGTTAGGCATTTTGGTGTTCGCGATTCTTGTGGCCCGGTTGTTGGTCAACACAATCAGCCGACCGATAGAGCGGCTGGCTGCCGGAACCCGTCGCATTGCACGGGGAGATTTAAGCCGCGATGTGCGGGTTGGTTTTCCTCGTGAAATAGGGGAATTAGCCCAATCATTCAACCAGATGATGCAGGATTTGCGATCATCTCGCAAAGAATTGGAATTATGGGCTCAAACGCTGGAAAACCGCGTCCAGGAGCGAACCAGGGAGATTGAACAAAAAAATGCGCGGCTGACGGAATTAATTGAAGAAATGAAACGGATTCAAGAACAGCTCGTCCACTCTGAAAAAATGGCGTCACTGGGGCAGCTTGTAGCCGGGATCGCCCACGAAATCAATAATCCTGTCAACTTCATTTCCTCAAATATCACCCCGCTGAAAAACTACATCAGCAACATAAAACTCTTGATCCGGGAGTGTGAACAACAAGTACAGAGACACCAAAAGAGTCAACAGACTCTCGACGTGGTAAAACATAACATTGACTTTGATTTTCTCATGGCAGACCTTGACGATCTCATTCACGACGTGGAAACCGGGGCGACCCGGATAAAACGAATCGTGCAGGATTTACGCAATTTTTCGCGCCTTGATGAGGCGGAACAAAAAACCGTGAATATCCATGAAAGCCTCGATACCACGCTGAACCTATTGGGGCATATTTACGAAAAACGAGTGACTATTCATAAGCAATATGGAGAGATTCCCCCGGTAGAGTGCTATGCCGGACAACTCAATCAGGTCTTCATGAATCTCCTGGCGAATGCAGCTCAGTCAATTCCTCGTGTCGGAAATGTCTGGATTTCCACATCATGTCAGGGAGATCAGGTACGCATCAGCATTCGGGATGATGGGAAAGGAATCCCGGAGGACACGCTGCCGAAAATATTCGATCCGTTTTTTACGACAAAAGATGTGGGCGAAGGAACAGGACTGGGACTCTCAATTTCTTATGGCATTATCGAAAAACATCAAGGGGAAATTACTGTTAAAAGCCAGGTCGGGGAAGGTACTGAATTTGTCGTGACCATTCCCCTGGATTTATCAACGCGATTTACTACAGAGTCGCAGAGAGGCAAACCGTAGGGGCGGAGGGCGCGCCCTCCGCCCCTACGGTCTTTACGGTGGCATGACAAACACGATGGACAAACCCAAAATTCTCTATGTTGACGATGATCAGGAAAACTTGCGAACCTTTCGACGTTTGTTTCGACAGGACTATCACGTGCTGCTTGCGGAATCCGGCGAAACAGGCATTCGGGTTCTCCAGGCCGAATCTTCCATTCCGGTCATCGTGACAGACCAGCGGATGCCGGAAATGACAGGGATCGAATTTCTTGATAAGAGCCTTCAGATCTCTCCCGATTCAATTCGGATTATCATTACCGGTTTTACAGACATTCAGGCATTGATCGATGCGATTAATACAGGCCGCGTGTATCATTATATCACCAAACCCTGGGATGAGCAAGAGCTCTATGTGACGTTGAAGCGGGCAGTTGAGAGTTATGATTTAAAGAGGAAAAACACCCAACTCCTGCTCGATTTACAGCACAAAAATGAAGAGTTGGAACAGTCCTATCAGACCTTGCAGAAAACACAGGAAGACCTGATTCACGCCGAAAAAATGGCGTCAATCGGTCGTCTGGCATCGCGTATTGCCCATGAGCTGAGAAACCCGATCCAGGGCATCAAAATGGGACTTGAATTGCTCCGCCACGATGCCCAGGAGATGTCGGAGTGCGAACAATTTCGGGCATCATTCCAGACCACTGTGCAGCATCTTGACCAGGAAATCCTGTCTGTCAATGCCATCGTCAAAGACCTGCTGGAATATGCGCGTGATATGACCTTCGAGTACACTGAAACAGAGATCAATAGCGTCATTGACGGCGTCTTATTTAACGTCCAGGAACGCCTGCACGCCTCTGACATCACCGTGCAGAAGCATTATGGCGACCTCCCCCCGATTATCGCCGACGGCATCCGTATTCGTCAGGTGATGTTCAACCTGATTCAGAATGCCATTGAAGCAATGGGAACACGCGGCACGTTAACAATTACCACATCCCTGACAGAGAACTCGACCATCTCGATTGCAATTCAGGATACCGGCTGTGGCATGAGCCCGGAACAGCAACAACGAGTCTTTGAGCCGTTTTTTACCACAAAAGACAGGGGGATCGGCTTAGGCATGTCAGTCGTCCACCGTATTCTCGAAGCGCACCACGGCAGCATTCGGATTGAAAGTGAGCAAGGCAGCGGAACCACATTCATCACCCAGCTTCCTCAAAATGCGATGCAGTGTTACCAACCCATTGAGGGGGAATAGGGGCGGAGCAGCCCCACCCTACCGAATAAAAACCTGTGTACGCACATACACAGAGAAGTATGAAGAGAACTCTTCTCTTCCTCTTCACACGGAAGAAAAAAATTGCGATGAAATTAAGCTTGACGTTTTATTCCTTCTGTGAAGTAAATAACGCGGGTTCGGAGAAGCCCCGTATCTCGAACATTCCTGTTCGGCAGCGTACGCGGTAAGAAGTGTTGCACAGGTTGAGAGATGTGTTACGACTCAATATGCCACTCCTGAACTCGCGTGAAAGAACCTATCATCAACTTTTAGAGAAAAGAGAGTAGTCTTATGGCCCAAGAGCACGAAAAAGACCCAAAAACCAACGAACAGAAAAAAGGACAGGAAAAACCACGAAAAACGAAGAATTCATCATTCCCGATCTGGATTCTCCTGGTTGCACTTATAAGCGGCGGTATTTTCTATCATTTCCTGACATTTCAGGATGAAACCATGTTCTATAGCGATTTTAAAGAGTATCTGCGACTTGGCAAGATTCAGCAAGTCTTTATTGGAGACGACACCATTAGCGGAGAATTGAAACAACGCGATGAGAAGAATACACCGCTCACCTTCACGACGGTTAACGTGGATGATCCGGCTCTCCTTCAGGAATTGGAGGACAACAAGGTCAGATATTCTGGCAAACAAAGCCAAACCTGGATAGCTGAGTTGATCAATTGGGGATTGTTGATTCTTTTCTTCATCGTCATTCTGATTGTAATTCTTCGTCGGATAGGGCCTGGCAGCAGCGTAATGGCCTTTGGTAAAAGCCGGGCAAAATTCTATGAAGAAGATGAGATGAAAGTCACCTTCGATGATGTCGCCGGAATTGATGAAGCCAAAGAAGAATTGATTGAAATAATTGAATTCCTGAAAACGCCTGATAAGTTCACCAGCTTAGGCGGAAAAATTCCCAAAGGGGCGTTGTTGGTCGGCCCTCCCGGAACCGGAAAAACGCTGCTGGCAAAAGCAGTGGCCGGCGAAGCCCAGGTCCCATTCCTGAGTATCAGCGGTTCTGCGTTTGTGGAAATGTTTGTCGGCGTTGGCGCATCACGGGTGCGTGATCTGTTTCATCAGGCCGAGCATAAAGCCCCTTGTATCATTTTCATTGATGAGCTTGACGCGTTGGGAAAATCTCGTGGAAGCAACCCGGTGGGCGGGCATGACGAACGTGAACAAACCCTGAACCAATTGTTGGTCGAGATGGATGGATTTGACAGCCGCCACGGGGTGATTATTATGGCGGCCACGAATCGCCCCGAAATTCTCGATCAAGCTCTCTTGCGCCCGGGACGATTCGACCGCCAAATCTTCGTGGATCGCCCTGATATTGTCGGGCGGGAAAAAATCTTGCACGTTCACGCAAAGAATATCAAGCTGGCTGAAAATGTCGATCTCACTGTGATTGCCGGCCGAACTCCGGGATTTGTCGGTGCAGATCTGGCCAATATCCTGAATGAAGCAGCCTTGCTGGCTGCCCGCCGCGACAAACAGGCTGTGGAAATGAGCGATCTGGAAGAGGCGATTGATCGTGTGGTGGCTGGTCTGGAGAAAAAAAGTCGCGTGATGACCAAAAAAGAAAAAGAAATTACAGCCTATCACGAAGCCGGCCATGCGCTGGTCTCAAGCTTTCTGCCACATGCAACGCCGGTTCATAAAGTGTCCATCATTCCGCGCGGCTTTGCCCTGGGGATGACCATGTTTCTGCCAACTGAAGACCGCTATTTGATGACCAAATCCGAATTACTCGATAAAATTGGGAGCTTACTGGGAGGCCGAGGAGCCGAAGAACTCATTTTCCGGGAGACCACCAGCGGTGCTCACGATGATTTAAAACGAGCCACCGAAATTGCCCGCACAATGGTCAAAGAATACGGAATGAGTGACCGGTTGGGCCTGGTCACCTTTGATGAAGGCTATGGAGCGTCATCTCTGACGGGGCAATCTGGCTCTGGAGCGTATAGCGACACCACTGCTTCACAGATTGACCGCGAAATCAGAGCAATTATTGATAACACCTACGTCAACGTGAAAAGAATTTTAGAGGAGCATATTGACCTGCTTCAACAACTTGCTCAGGTTTTATTAGAAAAAGAGGTAATTGAGCGCGACGAATTTGAGCGCATTGTCGGCAAACAACCGGCTGAGGATGGAAAACCTGCCGAAGTGGAGCAGGGGAACTGAACCTCTTGAGCGTACCTGCGGGGGAATGCAATTTATCCTGGAAGTTTTTGTCCCGTACGAGGCCCAAATCCTCCGTAAGATGTCATGTAATTTTATTACGGGTCTTAATTCTTTTGACAAAAATCCGACCCCCCTTTATCTGGTCAGTGAGAACAGACAAACGAAACACTGGTTATTCTATCAAAAATCTCATGATGATGGTGGAGGGGGGAGAAATGTGATGGCTCATGTTGTGATTTTAGGGGCGGGAGTGATGGGAAGCGCGTTCAGTCTGCCTCTTAGCGATGCCGGACAGCAGGTACACTTAGTCGGAACTCATCTGGATCGGGAATGGATCGATACGATCCGGACAAGTGGCGTGCATCCGAAACTCAAATCGAAACTTCCGGAGCAAGTCGTTCCGTTTACTCATGATCAACTTTGCGATGCCTTAGGGGATGAGACGGATTTAAT
>Ga0256845_1003014_pt1 | contig 11691 bp, 14 predicted proteins | sample RiftiametaG_FD_189101 | JGI IMG/M metagenome (GOLD analysis project Ga0256845, IMG submission 189101) | Tube worm associated microbial communities from hydrothermal vent at the East Pacific Rise, Pacific Ocean - Riftia | ecosystem: Host-associated > Annelida > Integument > Unclassified ... | reverse complement strand
GCCGATGAGTTTGAGGGTGTTTTCGTAGAGATCACCCGAGGATCGATCAACGAGTTTTTCGAGAGGGTCGATTTTTGCGCAGAAGTCGGTGTGTGATTTTTTTAAGCTCTCCGATGAGGGAAGGTTATCGTTTTTGGCGGAGAATAGCGTTTTTTTGATCTGCTCAAGCAAGGGGCGAGATCATGGGCTAGGGCGAGTTCACTGTGACGCATCGGGCGCTTGCCCCCGCCTTGGAGGAGGATTTTGCTGGGGGGCGGGTATGCGCGTGGCGCGCCTTAAGCAGGGCGGCGAGGGTGGTGGTTATTTTTTTCTCATCGGTGGGTAGGGGTATTTTGATTTGATGACGGGTATTGATCGATGTTGGGGAGAACGCCGGTCCAGTTGGCGGTGTCGTCGTTGTTAATGGTTTCGGGAGTGAGGGTCTTGCTTGCATCCGTGAGGTAGTTTGCGAGCATGTTCGCCTGGGGCCCTGCATCTGGGTTGGCGAGCCATCTGCTGTAGAAGCGGAGCTTGGCTTGGGCCTTGAGGATTTGATCTGCTGTGCTTGTTTGCTGCGCTTTGCCACGGCTGAAGGCCTTGTCCGTTTTGCGGGCATTCTTATTGAGCGGGTCAAGCCGCATGGCCAGGGCGAGAAGCTGGGCGCTGGCGCGGCATTGAACCGAGGTGTCATCCTGAGGCCGGAGGGCCATGACGATTAGTAACTTGGACACCTCCTTCATGTGGTTGACCTGAAGTGGGATTTTTTCGAGCTGAAATAGCTCCTTGGATTCATTGGGGCGGATATAGGATGCCGAGAATCCCGTGCTATAGAGCGAGGCCCACATGAGTGCAAGTAGGGTGAGACGGTGAAAGAGGGGTGGTGTCATAGAGCGGTTTATAATGCTTATTATCTATACCAAGGTAATAGAGTCGGTATTTCAAGCACGATAATGCACGGGGTAGAGATTTTTGGAATGAGAACAATGGGAACCAGAAGATGCACCCAAGGAGAAGAAACATCGAGCCCAAGGCTATTCGGCTAATGAACGCACCCAAGATTCGTAGTTTTTATGAAGCCCCCCCCATGACCTCGCTGAGGTTAGACCCCCTTCATCAAAAATCTCCCCTACGCATCACCAATGCCGTATCGCCTCGATAAAGAGGGCTTAACCCGCTTTTGGTGGACGGTATTGCGTGGTGTTAGGGGAAGGTTGATCAGAGGCTAATTTCAGATAGCTGCATTTTATGCGTGATGTCGTGGGTGAGATGTGGTTTTCATTACGCGTGACATCGATTGCCGAGCCATTAGTCCGCTACCTTCGCCAGCTTGAGGCGCAGGGGAAGACCCACGTGAACGTGGATGATGATGCCCGGGTGATGTTACGCGAATTTTACATGCGGGCCATGGGTAGGCCGTCTCAGCCTGCCTCTCCTCAGTCACCGACCCAGCCGCAAGCGCAGGGTCAAGTGGCGACTCGGGAGGTATCGTCCGGATTAGTAGAAGCTACAGAAGTGTCTAAAGCAGCTGCGGATCCGCAGGAGCAGGCATGTCTGGTGGTTACCGGGGGCACGAAGGAGGAGAAATTGGTAAGTTTGAAACAGCAGGCTGCCGACTGGGCTCCGGCTAAGGCTTTGGGTGGACTGCGGCAGACGATGGTATTTTCTACCGGCAACTTGAACGCGGATATCATGTTGGTCGGGGAGGCTCCCGGCTTTGATGAAGAGCGGGTGGGTGAGCCATTTTCTGGCAAGGCCGGGCAAAAGCTAGATGCTATTTTGAAGGCAATGGGCACGGAGCGAAAGAATGTTTACATTTCCAATATCGTGAAATTTAGGCCGAAGATGCCGAATCAAACGACGAGTAATCGCAAGCTGACACGCGATGAGATCGACGTGTGGCTCCCTTTTGTGAAGGAAGAGGTGAAGATGGTGGCACCCAAGGTGATCGTTTGCTTGGGTGGCGCAACGGCGCAGGCGATGTTAGGAGTGGACGGCTCTGTGCGTGAATTACGTGGGGAGTTTCATCGTTACGAAGACGTTCCTCTGCGGGTAACTTACCACCCGTCCTATATTTTGAATGACGAGGCAACACCTGAAAAGCGGATGTTGTGGTTGGATATGCTGAGTGTGATGGAGCAGCTCGGTATGCCTATAAGCGATAAACAGCGGGGTTATTTCGCAAAACAAAGCTGATAAAACAAAGTTGATTATGGATGAAGTCGATCTCTTAGTGGTGACGGTGGGTGGCACCATCGATAAAGTATATTTTGATGCCAGCTCTGAGTATGAAGTGGGTGAGCCTACGGTGCCTCACATTTTTCAAGGCGCTGGAGTTTCGCTGGATTACACTTTGCTGCCATTGCTGCGTAAGGATAGTCTGGAGATGAATGACGAGGATCGGGAGTTGATTCGGGCCACTTGTGAACAGGCGGATGAATCGCGTATTCTCATTACTCACGGCACGGACACGATGGCGCAAACCGCTGAGGCCTTGGTCGGGATTGAGGGGAAAACCATTGTGCTGATGGGGGCGATGGCGCCGGCAAGATTTCGCGAGACGGATGCCGTTTTTAATGTGGGTTGCGCCACAGGCGCGGTGCAGGCACTTCCTCCTGGCGTGTATATCGCGATGAACGGTCGAGTGTTTCCTGCGGGCAAGGTGCGTAAAAATCGTTCGGCCCGATGTTTTGAGTGGATCGAGCCCTCAGAATAAATTTGCGGTTCAAAGCAGAGAAAATTTCTTTTCTGATCTCTGTGTGTTGCGTGAGGGGGTGGAATTCGGGCTTGCACTCTGAGGGGAGGCGAGGCAGTTTTTTTTATGCAACTAAGCCATCCATTTTTCGCTGAAGATTATCATATTCGCTGGTCCTCACTTATTCCTGAGCATGTCGCGGCGGATATAGATCAGGCATTAAAGAATGCCGGGGTTTCTTTGGATGCCATTCGGGTGTTGGACGATTCTGAGTTGAGCTATGATAATACCTATGGCGCGCTCGAAACCGCTCATGAAGATCTCGATCGTGCTTGGGGACGCCTCAATCACCTTGATTCCGTAAGTAATAGCGAGGCGCAGCGGAAAGAACTCAACGCCGCACTCCCTAGGGTTTCTGCTTTTTACTCGGCCATTCCATTGGACGATGCCCTTTGGGCCAAGCTTAAAGCTTTTTCTGAATCGGAGCCCGCTACTGAATTGGACGCGACTCAGTTACGATTTGTCGAGGAGACCTGCGCAAGTTTTATCCAATCCGGAGCAGAGCTCCCTGCGGATCAAAAGGCCCGAGTGGCTGAGGTTCAGGCTCGTTTGTCGGAGATTACCCAAAAATTCAGCGAGAATGTCTTGGATTCGACGAATGCATGGGAATTGGTAATTGATGATCCCGCTCGCTTGGCCGGACTGCCTGAATCCGCTGTGTCGGCAGCTCTTGCCGATGCCCAGTCGAAAGGGCTGGGTGATGAAGAGAATCCCAAGTGGCGAATCACGCTTCAGTATCCCTCAATGGGACCGGTGATGGAGTATGCCGACGACGACGACCTGCGCAAGGTGGTCTGGGAGGCGAGCGGCTCCGTAGGCCGCTGTGGGGAATATGATAACACGGATTTGATTTGGGAGATTTTAGCCCTCCGGCACGAGCTGGCTGAATTATTGGGTTATAAAGATTTTGCCGATTTGACCTTGGAGCGGAGGATGGCGCGCGATGGCGAAACGGCATTAAAATTCACAGAGGACTTGCAAGCCCGCATTGTCGATCGTTTTCAGCAGGAAATGGAATCTCTCAAAGAGTGGAAGGCGGAGCAAACTGGAACGGAGCCCACTTTGATGCAGCCGTGGGAAACTACGTATTGGGCAGAGAAGCGCCGCCAGGCAGAGTATGATTTTGATGACGAGGCATTGCGTCCTTATTTCCCTCTGCATGAGGTGATGTCCGGTATGTTCAGCATTGTGAGCAAGCTTTACGATATCCGAATCGAGGAGCGCGAGACGGGGGAGGATATTGAGACGTGGCACCCTGAGTGCAAGTTTTACGATCTGTTCGATCAGAAAACGAAGGAGCTTCTCGGCTCGTTTTATGCCGATTGGCACCCGCGCGAAAGTAAACGTGGCGGGGCTTGGATGAACTCGTTTGAAACGGGGCTTCCTCCGATCAATGAGGAGCCGCGCGAGCCACACCTTGGTTTGATGGTGGGGAACATGACAAAACCGATCGGCGATCAACCCGCACTGATGAATCACCGTGAGGTGGAGACGATTTTCCATGAGTTTGGGCATTTGTTGCATCACCTGCTGGGCAATGTCACCGTGAAGTCACTGGCGGGAACCAATGTCGCTTGGGATTTTGTGGAGCTCCCTTCTCAAATCATGGAAAACTTCTGCTGGGCACGTGGGAGTTTGGATAACTTTGCCCGTCATTTTGAAACGGGTGAGCCGATCCCGGAGGATCTTTATCAGAAGATGCGTGCGGCACGGAACTACATGAGCGCTACAGGCTTTATGCGTCAGTTGGCTTTGGGTAAACTGGATCTGGATCTACACATTAAATTTGAACAGTTCAAAGGTCGTGACCTCGATGAGGTGGATCGCGAGATTCTGGCTGACTACCGAGTGCCGATGGCTACTGAGGGGCCAAGCATGGCGCGGCGTTTCAGTCATCTGTTTACCTCACCTACGGGGTATGCTGCCGGATATTACTCGTACAAATGGGCTGAGGTCCTGGATGCCGATGCCTTTACCCGCTTTGAAAAAGAGGGGATTCTCAACCCTGAAACCGGAGCGGCATTTCGCGAGTGCATTCTCAGCAAAGGAAATTCACTTCCCGCCGATGAGCTGTACCGAAACTTCATGGGCCGTGACCCCGATCAGACCGCGTTGCTCGAACGTGCTGGATTAGCCTAATTTCTCGGGCATTGGCTCGCTGCTCTAGCTTTGCTCCAGTTTTTCTTGCAGCTCTTTGAGTGGTATCGTGGCTTTGATTTTAGCTCCTGAGGTAAGGATGACGTGGTGCTCCCCTTTCGTGAAGCTGCGGATCTCGGTAATGGCATCGAGCCGAAGAATGGCGGATCGACTGATGCGCATGAAGTCGTGTGGTGGGAGTTGCCGCTCGAGCTGCATCATTGTCTGACGCAGTAAATGAGTGTGCTGCCCGTGGTGGATCTCAGCGTAATTCCCAGCGGATTCGATCCAGAGGATACTTTCAAGTGGGATAAAGTGCATACGGCCCTGATCTTTGATGCAGAGGCGTTTGATGGTTTTGAGTGGTATGTCCGAGAGTAAGGCGTCGATTTTTTGGGTGATTTCTGATGGCATACTAACGAGTTCTTTTGCTCGTTCTAGGGCAATATTGAATCGATCCTTACTAAATGGCTTAAGTAGGTAATCCAGGGCGTGAACCTCAAAGGCTTTGATGGCGTATTCATCGTAGGCGGTGGTAAAAATAATAATGGGTCTTTCTTCGGGGGAAAGCTCGGCGAGAAGGCTAAAACCATCCATTTCAGGCATCTGGATATCGAGAAAAATTACGTCGGGTTTCTGCTCGTGGATCATTTGCAGGGCTGTGAACCCGTTATCGGCCTCCCCGAGAATGGTGACGTTTGCGTGTGTGTTGAGAAAGGAACGGACACGCGCGCGCGCCAGTGTTTCGTCATCGATGATGAGAATGGTTAATGCCATGGTGGAGGGTGCTTAGGGTGAGGTAGGGAGCTGGATCGAGGCTTTTGTTTTTCCTTGTGAATCTGTGGTGAGAGTGACTTTTGTGGAGCCTTTAGGGTAGAGCGTTTTTAGTCGGCTGGTGGTATTGGGCAGTCCTACGCCAGTGCCAGCTTCATTGCATTCTTTGATTCCCGGCCCATCATCTGTGACGGTGAGGATGAGTTTGTCTGGGTGGAGTTCGCTCGAAATATGGATGGTGGTGGGGTCACTTGTTTTCTCCACTCCATACCGAACGGCATTTTCGACGAGCGGGAGAAGAATCATGGGCGGGATGGGTAAATCGACGGATTCGGGCGCGATGGATGTTTTAACGTGGATTCGGTTCTCAAATCGGGTGGATTGAATATTGAGGTAGGCGAAAAGGGTGTCCATTTCTTGCTGGAGCGTGATGAATGTGGCATCACGCTGCTCGAGGGTGCAGCGGAGAAGGTGGCTGAGCTGGATGATCATGCTGTCTGCTTTATCGGGTGCGGAGTGAATGAGGCAGCTGATCGAGTTCAAAGAGTTAAAGAGAAAATGGGGTTGAAGCTGGGAACGGAGCAAATCAAGTTGGGTTTGCGTGAGTTGAGCTTCCAGCTGGAGTGCTTTTTGATCACGCTGAAGAACCTCCTGACGATAGCGAAATAGACTGCAAAGCAGGGCGATGGAAATGTAGAGGGGTACCCCGAGTGGAGCCGTTCGGCTGACGCTTCGGATAATTTCCACACGGGTGGTGACGCTAGGTTTTTCTTTCTTTTCATCGGCATGTGGCGGGAGATCGGAGGTCTGAGCTGGAGAGGCTGTTGCATCTGGCTGGTTGAGCTGGAGGGCGGCTCCAGACTTTGGATAATGGGTGGTAACCATCGTTTCTCTTTGGTCGGACTCGGGCCATTGGCTGAGGATAAAGCTTCTCATGCGTCCGACACACAAAAGGCTGATAATGCAGAGTGAAAGATGAAGAGCTGTATTGATCCACCATCGATCATGGATGAGGGGGAACCATAAAGAAAAGACAATGATTAACGGGCTAATGAAGATCCAGGGGATCGACTGCTGGAAGGATGTGGCGAGATTGATCGTCCAAGGGGATCCATCATGGGAAAGCTGCGCGGTCAACAGCAGGATGAGTAGTGTCCATAAGGTAATGAAGGCAAAAACCCCCATGAGAAATTTAAAGGCGGAACTCATAGACGCGTTACTTTAACAGTTTCATCCCACCTTACCAGAGGTTCGTCACAAAATTGGCAGGTTTGATCCCATAACAGTAGATTTAAACCGATAAATGTCCTATTAGTTCAATCACCGCGAGGCTTCTATCTCCTCTTTGATGAAACTATTTTATTGGTTGTTGTGACTGAGTCCAGCCTGATCATGGGTCGGATAGTGTTCTTACGGTAATGTTCGTTGTTGACCATTTTTGATGCAGAGACTGAATTTTTTAGTCAGTTTTGAGTTCGTCTCTGCATCAAGTTGGTAACTTTTTTTAGCCGCCGATGGAATTGGTGGCTTTTTTGTGCAATTCTAGGGGGGGGGGAGCACTGAGTGGGAATACCGTTTTTTCGCCTTGTTTTTTCGCCATAATAGATGTATAGATGCGCATATAAGCATCTATCTGGTGCGTAATCATGGATTAATATGGATAGTTCAACTCACATCACGGATGTCTTGAAGGCGTGTTCTGATTTTACACGGTTGAGAATGATGCGTCTATTGCTGGTGAGTGGCACGGAGCTTTGTGTGGGAGAGCTTGTGCAAAGTTTACTGGGCCGACCTTACAATATTTCAAAGCAACTCAAGGTGCTGGAGCATGCTGGAATGGTGGAGAGAAAAAAACAGGGACGGCATGTGTATTACCGGCAAGGATCAGGAAAGGAGCCAGTGACAGAGATGATTTTCAGGTTCATTGAGCAGCTTCCGGATTCCGATGCCGTGTTTGAGGTGGATCGAGTGCGTATGGAGGAGGTGCTGAATGGGCGAGAGCTTCCCAATCTACAGGCATCAGCACCGATGCCCACTTCTTCTCAGGAGTCAGGGGCCGCCGGTGATGTGGACGGGTCACTGGAAGCGCCCATTTTGGCTGAGGATGAGGTCTTACCTTCCAATTTGCTGTAACTCGCCGCCTCAGGAGAGGATCGCGGCAGCGGCATCAATCGCCTTCAACTCATCACCGGTGAAATCCAGACAGTCAAGGCAGCGGACATTTTCTTCGAGCTGGGCGACGCTGGAGGCTCCAATCAAGGCACTGGTTACGGCGGGGTGACGGAGAATCCACGCCAGCGCCATGTGGGCGAGCGACTGGCCTCGATGACGCGCAATTTCATCGAGTTTTTTGACGGCCTTGATTTTTTGTGTCACGGCCTCTTGCTGGAGAAATCCGTGATCTTTGGCAGCGCGGGAGTCTGTCGGGATTCCTTCGAGATACCGACCGGTCAGCAGCCCCTGGGCGAGTGGGGAGAAGGGGATGCAGCCGACTCCTTTTTCGATTAAAACATCAGTGAGTCCGTCTTCGATCCAGCGGTCAAAGATATTGTAACGAGGCTGGTGGATGAGGCAGCGAACACCCAGGCTGGCGAGGATATCAATGGCCTCAGCGGCCATAGCAGCTGGGTAGTTGGAAATACCCACGTAGAGAGTTTTTCCCTGTTGCACGGCTGTGGCGAGAGCTCCCATGGTTTCTTCCAATGGGGTGTCGGGGTCGGGGCGATGGGAGTAGAAAATATCGACGTAATCGAGCTGGAGTCGAGCCAGTGATTGATCCAGAGAGGAAAGTAGGTTTTTGCGTGATCCCCATTCACCGTAGGGGCCATCCCACATCAAGTAACCAGCCTTGGAGGAGATGATGAGTTCATCCCGATGCGCGTGGAAATCCTTTTTGAGGATTTGACCACAATTACGCTCGGCAGATCCCGGAGGTGGGCCGTAGTTGTTGGCAAAATCAAAATGGGTAATGCCGAGATCGAAGGCGCGGTGCATGATGCGGCGGGATTCATCGAGATCGTCGACATCGCCAAAGTTGTGCCAGAATCCAAGCGAAATGGCGGGGAGTTTAAGGCCAGAATTTCCGCATCGGCGGTAAGGCATACGTCCATCGTAGCGATTGGGGTCAGGTGTTATCATGGGTGGAAGCTTGGAGGTCTTCGGAGCTGATGTCAAAGATTAGAAAAACCTGCTACTGGGGAGGTGAAACCCGGTTAAACCAGTTGGGATGGGAAAAGTCTTATCGCTGGTCCTTAAGAGTCTGATGGGCAGAATATCGATTTCTGGTAGATGGAATCCTTTATGTATAAGGATTTTTTTAATATTTAAGATATTTAAGTTGTCCGGCAACTTTTGGGCAACTTTTTGTTAAGAGAGAAAAGTTTTGGCGAGGATCCTTGAGAGTTTGATGTGCAGAATATTGTTTTTTGGAAGATGGGATCCTTTGTTTATAAGGATGCACTAAAATTAAGTTGTACGGCAACTTCTATTATGATGGAAGATGGAAGATGGAAGATGGAAGATGGAAGATGGAAGATGGAAGATGGAAGATGGAAGATGGAAGATGGAAGATGGGGTGGGTCTTCTGATAGAGTGCGGGCGGGGCAAAAAAAAGCGCGGACTGGAATGTCTGCGCTTTTTGGGGAAAGTGTTGTGAGAAGGAGGTGAGCCTTACACTGTCATCAGTTCTTTTTCTTTGGCGGCGAGTTTTTCGTCGATGAGCTTGATGTGGGTGTTGGTGAGGTCCTGCACCTGGGCTTCGAAGTCGTGCTGGCCGTCTTCGGTGAGTTCGTTCGAGGCTTTCATTTTTTTAGCGGCATCCATTCCGTCTTTGCGGCAGGCGCGAATGCGGACACGGCCTTCTTCGGCTTGGGTGCGGACCATTTTGACCATGTCTTTTCGGCGCTCTTCGGAGAGTTCTGGCACGGGGATACGGAGGTATCTTCCTTCGTTGGATGGGTTGAGACCGCATTTGCTTTCAAGAATCGCTTTTTCGATTTCTTTGGATGTGCTGGGGTCGAATGGCTGCACCATGATCATGCGTGGCTCGGGCACGGTGATGACGGCGAGGCCTTTGATTTTCATCGAGCTGCCGTAGCTGGCGACGTGGACGTCGATATTTTCGATCAGCGCAGGACTGGCTTTACCGGTGCGGACGGCGGCGAATTCGTGGGAGAGGTATTCCACGGATTTGTGCATACTTTCCTCTGTTTCTTTGATCGCTGTAGTAGGTTCCATGATGTTGGTATTTAGAATTTAATATTTAGATTTTAGGGTTTAAGCTTACCCCTTGTGAATGATCGTGCCAATGTCGTCTCCGGCAAGAGCGCTGGTGATGTTTCCTTTGCCTCCTATGTCGAAGACGATAATGGGGATGTCGTTATCCATACACAAGGTAAATGCGGTGGAGTCCATGACGGCTAGGTTTTGAGTGAGGCACTCTTGAAAAGTAACCGTCTCGAAGCGCACGGCCTCTGGGTTTTTCTTGGGATCGGAATCGTAGACGCCATCGACCATGGTGGCTTTCATGATAGCATCCGCATTCATTTCACTGGCGCGGAGTGCCGATGTGGTATCGGTAGAGAAAAATGGGCTACCTGTGCCAGCGGCGAAAATGACGACGCTTCCTTCGGAGAGGTGGCGGTTGGCTTTGCGGCGGATATAGGGTTCGGCTACGTTTCTCATTTCGATGGCAGATTGCACCACACATTGCACACCTTCTTCTTCGAGAGCGCTTTGTAGGGCGAGTGCATTCATCACGGTGGCGAGCATGCCTACGTAGTCGGCGGTGGGGCGATCCATTCCTCGGGCGCTGGCACTTGCACCGCGCCAAAAATTACCACCGCCGCAGACAACTCCAATTTCAACGCCCGAGTCGAGGGCTTGTTTGATTTCCTTGGCGACACGTTCGACAATTTCCGGGGAAATATTGTCTTTGCTGCCGGGCTCTCTCAGTGCCTCTCCACTGAGTTTTAATATCACACGCTTAAACGATCGGGCATCTTGGGGACTACTCATGGTTGGGATGTAAAATGAAGCGTGCCCGTGCAAAGTCAAGAATCAACACGCGATGATCTGTCTTTGCAACTTTGTCATAAGTTCTAGAAGCACATCAGAGTTGTTGTAGTATTTAAAAACAGTAACACGGTATGTCTCCTTTAAATGCTTCACGGTAGGCCCAATTCTCCTCAGAATTAAATCATTCTTGGATTGGATAGTTGGATGGGAATGAATTGACTGTAGAGAGTGAAATCTTTGTCTTTGGTGAGGATCGGTAAATCGTGTTGGACGGCACAGGCGCAGATGATAAAGTCGTGGTTTGATCCTTGAATACCTTTGTTCCGGCATAGATTGAAGAATTTGGCGGCTAGAATGTAGGTGTCCGTTTCTATGATGAGGTCGGGAAATGATGCTAAACGCGTGTGGAGTCTATTAAAAATGGACGGGTCTTTGATTCCGCAAAGAATTTCCATACGGATGACCCCGAGCAATTGAACACGGTTCTCTGTGATCAGTGCCGATAATTCATGAACGTAGCTTGATGGTTGCCCGACTTTTTTGCAAAATGCCTCAGACCAGACATCGGTATCCACAATAACATTCATGAAATTCCACGTTGAGATTTGTACTCGTAGTCCGCAATAAAGACATCGGGTGTAATGGTGTTAAATAGGCCTAGGACTTCGAGTTGCTCTCGGTGTCTTACATATTCTTCGAGTGCTCGCTGCACCGTTTCTTTTTTTGTTTTTGTGTTGCCCAGTTTCATCGCTTTTTTAAGGAGCGTTTCATTGAGTTCTATGTTGGTCGCCATGTGCGAAGCTTCGCACAAACAGCGGTGTGTGTCAAGAAAAGGGGAGCATGTGGAAAAATAGGCATGCCTTGCAGCGCGTACCCAGCCATCTATGGATGACGCCACTCAATGACCGAATCACACCGTGGCTTTTAAGCCAGCCCATCTTTGCGCGCTTGTTTCCAGTAGGCGTATTCGGAGCGGTTGAAGTCGATGTATTCTGGCGAGAGGTCACTCGAGTAGATTTCGTAGGATGCTTTAC
>Ga0256845_1003013_pt1 | contig 11692 bp, 13 predicted proteins | sample RiftiametaG_FD_189101 | JGI IMG/M metagenome (GOLD analysis project Ga0256845, IMG submission 189101) | Tube worm associated microbial communities from hydrothermal vent at the East Pacific Rise, Pacific Ocean - Riftia | ecosystem: Host-associated > Annelida > Integument > Unclassified ... | reverse complement strand
TAAAAACAAGGATAAAAAATGTCAAGAAAATTAGTAAGCTTTGATTGGGCAATGAAAAAGATTCTAAGACAAAAAGCAAACTTTGGAATCTTGGAGGGTTTTTTGAGTGAGCTTTTTAAATTTGATTTGACATACTCCCCATGCCTAAAGGCAGGGGAGTATGTCAATTATGAAGAGGAACTTTAACTCACTCCAATTGTCCAATATCTCACTTTGGGAGATATTTCACAGAGTGAGGTAGTAATTATTATAAAAGAGATGAAATTTTTATTACTAAATGGTTTTTTATTTGATATAATAATGGGAATTATCGCAGCCCTTGCGACTACTATTTTATAACAAAGGTTTATTTAATCAAATGAGTTATCTGATACTCTTCTTTTTTCTATCTATTGGAATTTCGTTTCTCTGTTCTATCCTTGAATCTGTGTTACTTTCGGTACAGATGTCATATATCTCTGTGCTTGAAAAAGAGAAACCCCGTACAGGAGAACTACTACGGTCACACAAAGAGAATATAAATAAGTCTATAGCATCTATTCTTATCCTAAATACTGTCGCTAATACTCTAGGTGCAGCAGCTGTTGGGGCTCAAGCTTCAAAAGTTTTTGAGAATGATAGTGCTATGGTCTATGTATCGGTAGTATTGACCTTTGCTATTCTATTTTTTTCTGAAATAATTCCAAAAACAATAGGTGCAATTCATTGGAAACAGTTAGCTCCAATATCAGCTAGAGTTATTCAATTTTTTATATGGTTCACATACCCTATTATTCTCGTGACCATGACTGTAACAGATAGAATCTCAAAGGGGTATGAAAATGAGTTGACTACAACCAAAGATGAGCTTTTGGAGAGTATGCTTCTAAGTGAAGAAGAGGGGGTTATTGATGAGCAGGAGTCTGATTTTATAGAGAATGTACTAACATTGGATGAGAAAAAAGTTCAGGATATATTAACCCCTCGTTCTGTTGTATTTGCCATAGAGGGAGATATGACTATCAAAGAGGTGATGGAGACAGAGCCTGATATATTTAAATTTTCACGAATCCCTGTATACTACGATACGATAGAGGATGTCAGTGGAATAGTATTGACCAAAAAAATTTTTAAACAGTCACTAAAAGATGATTCAGTCAAAATCTCTAGCATCCAAGACAAGATACACTCTATCCATGAAAATCTATCTGTTGCCATAGCTTTGGATATGTTCATAAAGAAAAAACAGCATATGTTTTTAGTAATAGATAGCTATGACCAAACAGAGGGGATTTTGACGCTAGAGGATTGCGTAGAGACTCTCTTGGGTATTGAGATTATGGATGAGAGTGACACCATAGAGGATATGCGTGTATTTGCCAAACTTGAGATGAAAAAGAAGAGAAGAGAGAACAAGATAAGAGACCAAGAGATTGATTCCAAAAACTCTTTAGTTAATTTAAAGGTATAACTTGAAACGAATAGTATTTAAAGTGGGAAGCTCTGTGCTTACAGAGACCACAGGTATAGCAAAAGTGAGAATGTTAAATTTAGTCTCTCTAATCGCAGAGTGCAGAGAGAGATATGAGGTGATACTTGTAACTTCAGGAGCAGTTGCCGCTGGATATACAGCTCTGAAACTAGATAGAACTCAACATATTGGCAAAAAGGTATTGGCATCAGCAGGTCAACCTATACTAATGAGCTCTTACAAGAGTAAATTTGATATATATGGAGTAGATACCTCACAGATACTTCTAACAGAGGATGATTTTGACTCACGAATCCACACAGAAATCTTCCAACAGATTATTGAGACGACTCTGGAGAATAACATTCTACCTATCATAAATGAAAATGATATATCCACTACACCTGAACAGCTATTTGGAGATAATGACCAACTCTCGGCACATGTATCACACTATACCAATGCTGATATGTTGATAATTTTGAGCGATATTGAGGGATATTATGACTCCAATCCCAATGAGAACCCACAAGCCAAGATTAGAAAAATAGTTACGGAAATAAAAGATGAAGAGCTTTGTCAGGACTACACTCCAAACTCAAAATTCGCAACAGGAGGCATAGTAACCAAACTAAAAGCTGCACACTATATGATGAGACGAAATAGAGAGATGTTTCTTTGCTCTGGATTTGATTTGACAACGGCTAGAGAGTTTCTAATAAATGAAATACACAATAGTGGAACTCTATTTAGACCAAAATCCTAAAAAGTTATATTTTTAACCAACTTTTTGCTATTTTTCTAAGTCCAATAACATTATCAGAGGCAAATATCTTTAAGTTTGTCTCTTTGGCTTTTTGTGATAAATCATACCTATTACCTAGATACTCAACAATCGCTTCACCTGAATGAATCAGTAGAGGTCTATTATCAAAATAGCTCTGTATAGTATCACCAATCAAAGGGAAATGTGTACAACCCAAGATGATAGCTTTTGGTTTTGGTATATCACAAAAGTAGTGATTCATAGTAGCTTGAAGAATCTCTCCAGAGAAGATACCCTCCTCTACCATAGGTACAAACAGCCCTGTCTGAATAGCTGTGATACTACTATACCCCAAATCCTCTAGTGCCTCTTGATAACTTCGTGAATCAATAGTTGCACGGGTGGCTATAATAAGTATCTCATCATCTTTTGATATATGCTGATTCTCCACAGCCATTACACCTGATTTTATTACACCATAGACAGGGTATCTACTCTGTGCATTCATATCAGGCAAAGCATAAGCACTTACTGTATTACAAGCTGTAATAAGCAAATCTATATCAAAGTTATTGAAAAACTCCAACGCCTCAAGAGAGTAACGAATAATAGTGTTTTTATCTTTTGTACCATAAGGAACACGAGCAGTATCACCATAATAGATAATCTCATCAAAAAGCCTATGCTCCAACAGGCTCTTAACTACCGAAAGCCCACCAGCCCCTGAATCAAATACACCTATTTTCATTATTTACTTTTCATTTTTTTTATTGGTTGGCTAAAGCCAACCCTACGATACTCTACGAGTCTTGCATCATAGACAAAAACTCATCATTGCTTTTTGTCTTTGTCATCTTGGAGAATAGGAACTTAAGCCCCTCTACATCCTCCATACCCTGCATCGCATTTCTAATAGCCCAAACCTTTTGAAGTACTTCAGGTTTTGTCATTAACTCCTCTTTTCTTGTTCCTGATTTAGTTACATCTATTGCAGGATAGATTCTTCTATCTGCTACATATCTATTTAGAACAACTTCGGAGTTACCTGTACCTTTGAACTCTTCGAAGATAACCTCATCCATACGGCTTCCAGTCTCAATTAGAGCAGTAGCTACAATAGTTAAACTTCCACCCTCCTCTATATTTCTAGCCGCCCCAAAGAATCTTTTTGGTTTATGTAGAGCATTGGCATCCACACCACCTGATAGAACTTTTCCTGAACTTGGAGTTACAGTGTTATATGCACGAGCCAATCTAGTAATAGAGTCTAGGAGAATCACAACATCTTTGCCACTCTCTACTCTCCTTTTGGCTTTCTCTATAACCATCTCTGCTGTTCTTACATGGTTATGTGCAGGAAGGTCAAATGTAGAGCTATAAACCTCACCCTTTACAGAGCGTTGCATATCTGTAACCTCTTCTGGTCTCTCATCTACTAGTAGTACCATTAGAGATACATCTGGAGAGTTATGTGTAATACCGTGTGCTAACTCTTTTAGAAGCTCCGTTTTACCTGTTCTTGGAGGTGCTACAATCAAAGCTCTTTGACCTTTACCTATAGGACAAAAGAGGTCAAGTACTCTTCCTGTAAGCTTTAGAGGTTGGTACTCTAATTTTAACCTCTCTGTAGCATATAGTGGTGTCAAGTTATCAAAAAGGGGTCTCTTTTTTGACTCCTCTGGTGGTAGATAGTTTATCGCCTCTATTTTGAGTAGTGCGTAGTACTTCTCTTGCTCTTTGGGCTGTCTGACTTGACCTGTAACTATATCACCATTCCTAAGAGCAAATCTCTTAATCTGTGTGCTACTCACATAGGTGTCATTTCGAGAGTTGGCAAAATTACCATCTTCTGAACGCAAGAAACCATATCCATCGTTCATAACCTCTAATATACCTGTAAATAGGATAAATCCACCCTGAGTCACTTGTGCTTTTAGAATCTCAAATATAAGGTCTTTTCTTTTGAACTCATTAGGATTTTCTACTTTGACTTTAAAAGCAATGTCTACCAATTTTTCAAGTGGTTGAGCTTGTAAATCCTCTACTTTGTATCCTGAAACAGGCACATGTGTTCTATTGTTTTTCTTCTTATTGTAATATTTTTTCTGTTGTTGTTCGCTCATAAGTCCTCTTGAAAGCTATGCTGGAGTTTTGTAAGTTTTATTGTAGTTTTCGCATTATAATCTATTTTATTTTAAGATTTAATTAAACAGAGCCATAGCTAGTAGTGGAACATACATCAATGTTCCCAAATAGCCCATCCATGAGGTCATTTCCATATCCATCATCCCTAATAACTCTGTATCCATCTCTTTTATAATATGTCGTTGTCTTATCATCTCTATCTTGAAAAAAATATCAAAAACTTTGATAAGCAAAATAGCGATAATATAAAAATTTAATATTTTAGTATATAGAGATACCAAAAGTACAAAATAGAATGTAGGGTGTACTGCAAAAAATAGAAATACACTCTTACGATAGTACTCGTATAGTCTATCTATCATCATACCTAGTGTAGATGCTTTTTGAAGATTCGCCTCAACAAGCTCTAGTAGTGTCATTAGTATTAGTATCTGTATCAATTCGCTCATAAATATAATTCTACTATAATTGCATCAAAAAGAGAGACAATAATGCAAAAACTATTTATAACTGACCTAGACCATACTTTTCTACACAGTAGTCAAAAGGTTACACAGTTTAGTAAAGATGTATGGAATAGTATGACTCATAACACTCTACTATCTGTAGCAACAGCAAGGTCTTTTAATAAGACCCAAGAGTTTTTACACGGTATGAATCTAAAAGCTCCCCTTATTTTACTAGATGGAGCGATGGTTGTTACAGATGAAAAAAGGCTAATTGACCTAAAAACTTTGAGCAAAAGAGTTACAGATGCTGTTATAGAAGAGGGTAAGAAGTTCGATATAGAGCCTTTTATTATCTCTATTGATAATAAATCTGAACTAAGTGAAACATTTGCATTGCCTCCTGTGATGAACTCTTTTCAATCATATCTCATAAACAAAAGCTACTCAAAAGACCCTCGTATAGAGTATAAATCAAAAATAGAAGGAACAAAGGATACACTAAAGATTGTATATATGGCAGAGGAGGAGCTACTTCGTCCACTCTCTGTTCATCTACAGAAAACTATTGGAGATGAGATAGAGATTAAGCTATCTCCTGAAAAGTATATGGGATGTTGGTTTCTAACTATTCTACACCCATTAGGTGATAAGGCTCATGCTTTAGAGAAAGTGAGTGAATATTTGGATATTCCTCTAGCCAAAACTACTGTATTTGGGGATAGTGTAAATGATATAGGGATGTTTAAAATAGCAGGTACTTCAGTAGCTGTTAGTAATGCCCTTGATATTGTAAAAAAAGAGGCATCCATCATACTACCTCACAGCAATGACGAAGATGCTGTAGCAAGATACCTCCAAAAAATTAAATTATAATCTTATAACCTACTCCATATTGATTCTCTATCAAACCATCTGGAACTTTTTTTCTTAGATTTTTTACTAGAGTTCTAATAGATGAGTTTGTTATAGTTTTGTCAAACTCATCCTTCCATACAGAGAACATAATCTCATCATCACCACAAAACTTTCCTCGATTTTCAACAAGTAGTTCAAATAGCTTTAACTCTCTCTTTGTCAAAAAGACAACAGAGTCTCTGTAAAAGAGTGTTTTACTCTTTATATCCCATTGACAAAAGAGTGGTAGAGTTATCTTGCCTATAGTATCTATTTTATGTAAAACTTTTTTTAACTCATTCTCTATCTGATTAGTAGAGACAGGCTTTATAAGATATGAGGAGAAAGAGAGTTCAATAATATCTCTAAGTAGCTCTATACTAGAGTTACCTGTTAATGCTATAAGAGCTATCTTGTCATCTTTTTTTCTAATCTTCTTTATCAACTCTACACTTCGTGAAGTCTCCAACTCTATAATCATAATATCGGGTTTCTCTTCATTATAAATTTTAAAACCATCTTCACAAGTCACTAGAACTTTTCTAAAATAACCTCGAAATAGTGATAGATACTTCTCTCTCTCATCATTATCGAAATCTATATAGAGCATGGTCAAATTTTTTAAGTTTTTCATGATTAACCATCCTCTACCTTCACAATATTTTTTCTCATTTTTTTCCCTTTTTTATTAAAACATGTTATTGTTGCAACACCGTATAATCTCGAAAAAAAGTAGATTAAATGTGTGGGAAATGAAGAGTAATTGTGTATTATTTGGGTTTATATATTAATCTTGTACCCTACTCCATACTGATTTTCTATTATATTCTTAGGAATTTTCTTACGCAAATTTTTAACTAGTGTTCTAATAGACTCATTTGTTACAGTTCTGTTGAACTCATCCTCCCATACATAGAAGAATATCTCATCATCACTACACGCATCGCCATTTTTCTCTACTAACATCTCAAAAAGCTTCTGCTCTCTTCTTGTTAAAACGATTGGAGAATCTCCATTAAAAAGTGTTTTGCTTCTACTATCCCAAAAACAGTTCTCTTTAAGATGAGTTATTTTCCCTTGTTCAATCTGTTTGGATACCTTTAGTAGAGCTTTGAGCAGTTCTGTTCTATCAAGAGATTTTATAAGATAAGATGAAAAATGTAAATCTACAATCTCCAAAAGAATCTCTCTTGTAGCATGTTCGGTTAATGCTATCAAGCATGTAGTATAATCCTTTTGACGAACCTTTTTAGCTAAAGTTACTCCACCTAACTTAGCCACAAACAAATCCATAATTATAATATCTGGCCTCTTATCTCTATATATAAGATATGCCTCTTGGGAGCTGTTAGCAATATAGAGTTCACCACAATACTCTTCTAAAAAGGGGACATACTTATCGAGATATATTTTCTCTTTTTCTACATATAAAATTGTTAACTTTTCTAATTTCCTCAAATGTCTTTCCCATTAACTCATATTAAATAATATTCAATAGATGAATAATGTCAAAACAGTGTGATGTAACAGTGAATATTAAGAAAAACAGTTTGATTTCTATAACTCTAGTTTATATCCCACCCCATATTGGTTCTTTACTAAATCTGATGGAACTTTTTTTCTTAGATTTTTTACCAGGGTACGAATTGAAGTATTTGTAATATTATCATCATACCTATCACTCCAAACATTTATAATTATCTCATCCTCTCCACAAGGTACTCCCTGCTTCTTCATCAATAGACTAAAGAAACTCCTCTCCCGTTTAGTTAGACTTATCTGCTCTCCATTGTGGTAGAGTGTCTGACTTCTGTTGTCCCAAGAGCAGTTATATGGCAAAAGAACATGCTGTCCACCGTAGATTTTCTCTCCTGCTTTTATCAGAGAAGTGATAAGGTCTGAACGGCTAACTGGTTTAACTAGATAGCTCAAAATATGTAAATCCACAAGCTCTAATAGAGTCTTTCTATCAGAGTAGGCAGTAAAAGCAATTAAAATAGTTTTATAGTCATTTTTCCTAATCTTTTTTGCTAACTCCATTCCACTCATCTTTGGAATATACATATCAAGAAGAATAATATTCGGTTTTCTCTCTTTATATATTCGATACGCCTCCTCTCCATCACGAGCTATATATAGAGTTTGACAATATTCTCTCAAAAATGGAGCATAAGAGCTGACGAGTTGTTCCTCATCTTCAACATACAAAATAGTTAGTTTTTCTAATCTTTTCAAATATTCTCCTTATAATTATAAGATGAATACTTACAGAATAGTGTGACAAAAGTGTGATTTTTATAAGAAATAGCAGAAAAGAATATAGAGTTGTTACCTTTTGCTCTATATAAACTCTTTTAACTCTATATTCAAACTCTCCAATCTTTGAGGTGTACCAATATCATACCATCTTCCACTATAATACTCTGTAGTCAATTTTATGTTATCAATAGCAACAAAAAGAAGAGGTGCTAAAGCTCTTTTACCATACTCCAAACCTAAAAACATAGCTTTTGAATAGTACCCTATCCCAGAAAAAGTGAATTTTTCTCTGCTTCCTGTTAAAACAAAATCTCCTCTTGGATTATGTGGAGGATTATCTATCAAAACCAAATGAGCCAAAATACCATCACCTAATTTAAACCCATTATCATAAGCAAAATCTGTCCAAATATCACCATTAACAACCAAAAATGTATCACTCAAAAGAGGTAATGCCTTGACAATTCCACCTGCTGTCTCCAATGCACCTTCATCTTGCTCATTTGAAAACTCTATATTAACCCCATATTGCGAACCATCCCCCAAATAATCTATAATCTTCTCTCCCAAATAAGCAACATTTATAACTATATTAGAAAATCCTGCATCTCTTAATCTCTCTATATGCCAAACAATCAACGGTTTCCCACCAACTTCAAGAAGTGGTTTTGGAGTATGGTTTGTAAGTGGTCTCATTCGAGTACCTAGCCCTGCGGCCAATATCATTGCTGTCAATATCTCCCCCTTTTATCTATGCTTTTTCTGCTACTTTATCCAAAATCGCCTCTAGTGGTTTAAGCTCATCATAAATAGCTATAACCTCTTTGATATACTCCAAGGTCAATGGAATATCTTCAATATATAGAGGTTTATTATCTCGTATTTTGAGTCTTGCAAAGATACCTAAAATTTTAATATGTCTTTGTAAACCCATAAAATCAAACCATCTAATAAACTGCTCATTACTAACACCTTTTAGAACACCACCTTTTAGCTCTTTGAACTCCAAAGCCAAATCTATCATCTTTGCTCTATCACACTTAATATATACATCTTTGAGCAAAGAGACCAAATCATATGTAATAGCTCCTATTCTAGCATCTTGATAATCAATTACTGATACCTTACCACGACCTGCAAACATAATATTCCTAGAGTGAAAATCACGATGCACAAAATAGCCTTGTGGTTGAGATAGAACCTCATCTTTTATTAACTCTAACATAGAATCTAATGATTTCTGCTCCTCTTCATCTAATCTAACCCAAAGATGTTGGTCAAGATACCACTCCTGCATAAGTCTCATCTCAAACATCAAAAACGCTTCATCATACTCCTCTAATCCAGCTGTATCAGCATCTTGCATCTTTAAAATCTCATGAATACATTTCATATATAGTAGTTTATGACTCTGTTTATTAAGTATATCTGCTAAATGAATATCTCCTAAATCTTCTATAAGAAGATAACCATGTTCGAGATTCTGAGAATAGACCCTAGGTATCTGTACTTTTGCTTTAAGTAATCTAACAGAAACATCTATAAAGGGGTAGATACTCTCCACCTGCATAGATGAGTCCATTATAATAAAACTCTTTTTTTCTGGAAGTATTAAACGATAATATTTCCTATAACTAGCGTCATCACTCACTACCTCAAACTTATAATCTGTATATCCTAATTCATTTACCCAAGCTTCAATTGGATGCATATATTCCACCTAAAATTCTATTATCTTTTGCACCTGTTACGGTCTTTAAATCTATATTCTCATTTCGTAATCGCTTAAAAGCAAACCACGCAAATATCATCGCTTCCATATCATCTGAACTAACACCATAGCTATCTGTAGTATCAACATCTACAGTTGATAACTCTAATTGTAGTTCTCTCATCAAATAACCATTTCTAGCACCTCCACCACAAACCAATAGCTTTTTTATACTGAATTTTTTTATCTCATCTGCTATAGTTCGAACTGTAAATGCCAACAGCGTAGCCTGTATATCTTCCTCTGATATTTTATCAAACGGTTCTAAATATTTTCTTAAAAAACTCTTATTGAAATACTCTCGACCTGTGCTTTTAGGATAGTTTAATTTAAAATAATTATCTGAAAGTAGATTATTTAGTAAGGATTCATGAAGAGTTCCAGACTCTGCCCAAGCTCCATCACTATCATAAGCTCTACCCAAACATTCACTTGTCCACAAATCCATCAAAACATTACCACAACCTGAATCATAACCTATTAATTTAGAGGAGAGTATAGAGATATTTGCCATTCCACCAATATTTACAACAGCACATCCATCAATATGACCAAACAACTCTCTATGAAAAGTAGGAGCAAAAGGAGCCCCCTGCCCTCCAACTGCTACATCTTTTGACCTAAAATCAGCAACAACATCAATACCTGTCTCTACTGCCAAAACTGATGGATTACCTAGTTGCATAGAGAAGGGGTACTCTCCATTAGGCTCATGCCAAAGTGTCTGACCATGTGAACCTATAGCCACTATCTCTTTTGACTCTAAACCCTCCTGCTCCAACAGCAACTTTACAGCTTTTGCAAACTCCAAAGCCAAATGACAATCAATCTCTCCAACCCCTTTTAGTGTAGTTGTACCTCTTATTGTTGATAGTATCTTCTCTTTTAATCTATTATCAAATGGAATAGATAGAGAAGCCTCTAATCTACAGCCCTCTTCATCTATCTGACAGAGTGCTATATCTATCCCATCTAGGCTTGTACCTGACATTATTCCTATATATCTTTTTCTCATATGCTTTTTTAGTTTGAATTTTAGCATAAAAATATCAATTAAATATTGAAAATATAATAAAAAGCCTTATGAGAACTCCACAGGATCCATATCAATCTCAATTAGAGGAGAATTTACAGAATGCAATGCTTTGATCAATGGTACTCTCTTTTGAGAACGAAGCAAAATATTATATCTATATTTATTTGCAATTCTCTCTATAGGTGCTTTTCCATGTCCTACTATCTCAATATCATTAAACTCTTTAAGTCTATCAACTGTATCTAAAACTATCTTGGATGCTTTTTCATCTTTGACATGAGATACCAAAATTCTAGCCAAACTAACAAAAGGAGGATAAAAATCTCTTACAAACTCCATCTCATCTTTTAAAAATGCCTCATAATCATTTAAGTACAAGCTAAAAAAAGCAGAATTAGCAGACTGTATCAAGATATTAGCACTTTTTGCTCTACCTGAACGACCTGCAATCTGAATAAGTAGACTCATAGCTCTCTCTCTAGCACGATAATCACTCAATCCTAAAATATAATCCAATCCCAAAATAATACTTAGAGTTATGTTAGCATAATCATGCCCTTTACTAAGCATCTGTGTTCCAAGCAGAAGGTGACTCTCTTTTGTCTCAAACCTCTTTAGAGCCTTTTTTAATTTACCTGCTGTAGTAATACTATCTCTATCAAACTGCTCAATTACAATATCATCTATAGAGCTACTTATCATCTCTTTTGCCTCAACTGTCCCCATCCTCTCACTACTCAAAGGAGTATATCCACACTCTGCACAACTCTCTCTTATCGCTTCTGTATAGTTACAGTAGTGGCACTTTAGATGTCGTGCATAACGATGCAGAGCCATACCTACTGAACAGTAGGGGCAGAGGTGAGTTTTGCCACAATTTTTACAATATAGATACTTGAAATTTCCACGAGTTGGAACAAAT
>Ga0256845_1003012_pt1 | contig 11694 bp, 11 predicted proteins | sample RiftiametaG_FD_189101 | JGI IMG/M metagenome (GOLD analysis project Ga0256845, IMG submission 189101) | Tube worm associated microbial communities from hydrothermal vent at the East Pacific Rise, Pacific Ocean - Riftia | ecosystem: Host-associated > Annelida > Integument > Unclassified ... | reverse complement strand
GCATAGCATAAAGATACAAAATTTTGGAAAAATAAACTACTCACCTTGCAACGGTCTTTATATACAAAGATACTTATATTGGTAGCTAAAACACTGTGATAAGTTTTGTTTTCGTTTAACCATCATATATTATAGCCCAGTTAATACTCTTGTAAGCTTGGTTTTAATAAGTTGAATAAACAAACGACTAAAACCTTTGTTTATTCAAAAACACTGCTATATTTGTGTCTCAATTAAAAAGTCTCAATTAAAAATTTAATACGTAATTTCATGAAAAAGGGTTTAACAATCAGTATGTTTTTTTTAGTGGCTTTCAGTTTTGCTACTAAAAGTGGAAAAAAATCATCTAAAGTAAGTGTAAATGTAGCAATGGAAGAACATGTTGCACCGCAAAATGTACAATCTGTTTTTGTTTTGGAGCAATCACCTACAGTGAACAATCAAAATATTTCAAAAATAGTTAATTCAACGGCTTTAACGAAAGTAGAGAAAAAGGCATTGAAGCATGAAATAAAGGTTGAAATTAAAGAATTGAAAAATGATTTAACGTCTCAAGCGGAAACAGATGATAAAACATTGATGAAAATTGCTTTAGTTGGATTAGTGTTTTTGTTGGCAGGAGCATTGTTTGCGGCTCTAGGGATTTGGCTTCTAGGTACTATTTTATGGATAATTGGTATCATACTTATTTTGTATGCAGCAATTATGTATATTATGGGGCTTTAGTATAAAATCATTTAGAGTTATATTTCACCTCTGTTAAGTTGTTTAGCGGGGGTGTTTTTTTTATGTCATAATTTACTTTAAAACTTATTCACAAAATCCCTGTGGATAATGATTTTTTGTGGGAAAATCATCTGTAAACATTTTTATTCTAATAGAAGCTTCTCGTTTGGGTCTGTTACATTTGTAGTATGGCAGAAGAAAAGAAGCGAACAAATATCAAGGAAAAGGCAAGAAAGGTGGCAGAGAAAATGTCGGCAGATTTAGGAAAAATTCCACCGCAAGCATTAGATATGGAAGAAGCGGTGCTAGGGGCATTAATGTTAGAGAAAGATGCTCTTACCGAAGTGGTAGATATTTTGAGACCTGAAAGTTTTTATTCAGATAAGCATCAGATTGTTTATGAGGCAATCTTGATGCTGTTTACCAATTCTGACCCAGTAGATTTATTGACTGTAACTAATCAGTTGCGTACCATTGGTGAATTAGAGAAAGTAGGTGGTGCCCTATTTATTACAAGATTAACGTCAAAAGTCAACTCGGCGGCTAATATTGAGTACCATGCTAGGATTATATCCGAGATGTCAATTAAGCGTGAATTGATTAAAATTTCTTCAGAGATAAACACCGAGGCGTATGAAGACACAACCGATGTTTTTGAACTTTTAGATAAAACTCAAAGGTCTATTTTTGAAGTATCGGAGACTAATATTCGCCGTAACTACGAGGGGATGGCAAGCTTGATGAAGCAGGCGATAGAGGATCTTGAGAAAAGAAGAGATCAAAAAGATGGGTTAACAGGTGTAGCAAGTGGTTTTACAGCTTTAGACAGGGTGACGAATGGTTGGCAACCCAGTGATTTGATTATCGTGGCGGCACGTCCAGGTATGGGGAAAACAGCCTTTACTATGTCGGCATTGCGTAATGCTGCGGTAGACCATAACCAAGCGGTGGCTTTTTTTTCTTTAGAGATGGGTGGAGTGCAACTTACCAATCGTTTGATTTCTGCGGAAGCAGAGTTAGAAAGTGATAAACTGAGGAGAGGAAACTTAGAAGATCATGAGTGGGTGCAACTTCATCAGCGAATACGAAAATTAACAACAGCTCCTATTTTTATAGATGATACTCCGGGGCTTTCTATTTTGGAATTACGGGCAAAGTGCAGAAGACTTAAGGCTCAACACGATATACAGGTAATTGTAATAGATTATTTACAATTGATGTCTGGGGATTCTGCTGCTAAGAAATCAGGAAATAGAGAGCAAGAAATATCATCTATTTCAAGAGCATTAAAAGGAATAGCTAAAGAATTAAAAGTGCCAGTGATTGCCTTATCACAATTAAGTAGAGCGGTAGAGTCTCGTGGAGGAGACAAGCGACCAATGTTGTCAGACTTAAGAGAGTCAGGAGCAATTGAGCAAGATGCTGATCAGGTAATGTTTTTGTATCGTCCTGAGTACTATAAGATGAATGAGTTTCCTGATGGAAGTCCTGCAATGGGAATGGCAGAAGTGATTATTGCTAAAAATAGACATGGTAGCACGACAGATGTCAAGCTTAAGTTTATAGGAAAATATACTAAATTCTTAGATGTGGATGAGAGTAGTTTTGGGCATGCGAGCGATTTTACTGGTTCTGTGGATGATTTTGATAATGCAGGTGCTAAAACATTTCCGAGTAAGATGAATAATTCAGATGATTCTACAGAAGAAAAGGCTGATTGGACTCAAAAAAGTGGGGATGATTCTCCTTTTTAGATTGGTGTAAAAACAAAAAAGGGAAGTTATTTATAACTTCCCTTTTGAGAGCCTCCAGTCGGAGTCGAACCAACGACCTACTGATTACAAATCAGTCGCTCTAGCCAACTGAGCTATGGAGGCTTTTTTTTGATGATGCAAACATAGTAGAAAGAGTTTTTTAATACAAATATATAGTGTATTTTTTTTAAATTTTTTTAAATCTCTCTGATAGAGGACTTGAAGTTGTTAATAAATGTCTAGTTTTTTTTACTGTCCTTTAGGTACAAGTGGTGAGGTTTTTCTTATTTTTGCTTTATGGGGATAAAAGCGATATTGAGTAAGCCAATTGCTAGGTTTTTTATAGGGAAAGTAAAAAGGTGGTCTGCTAAACCCGTAGAAACTCAAAATAAGGTTTTTAAACGTTTAATTACAAGTGCTCAAAACACTCAATTTGGTAAAGACCATCATTTTGATAAGATTAAAGATTATGAATCATTTAAGCAAAACGTACCCATTAGAGATTACGAAGGACATCGACCTTATGTAGATAAAATATTAGAGGGAAAGGATGATGTGCTTTGGCCAGGGAAACCATTATATTTTTCAAAAACTTCGGGTACAACTTCTGGGGTGAAGTATATTCCAATTACTAAAGCATCTATGCCTGCTCATATCAATGCGGCTCGTGACGCTTTATTGACTTATATTGACGAGACAGGTAAGAGTGAGTTTTTTGATGGGAGTTTAATCTTTTTGTCAGGAAGCCCTGAAATGGAAAAAAAGGCTGGAATTTATTATGGACGTTTGTCAGGAATTGTGAATCATCACATTCCATCAGTATTACAAGCTAACCAGTTACCAACTTATGACACAAATTGTATAGAAGACTGGGAAGAAAAACTAGATAAGATAATTGATGAAACTTTGGATAAGCGAATGATGCTTATTTCGGGTATTCCGCCTTGGGTACAAATGTATTTTGATAAAATTGTAGCCCGTACAGGTAAGAAGATTAAAGATGTATTCCCAGAGTTTAATCTTTTTGTGTACGGTGGGGTTAACTTTGAACCTTATCGTAAGAAATTATATGAGACCATTGGAAAAGAAGTAGATAGTATAGAACTATATCCTGCTTCGGAAGGTTTTATTGCTTATCAAAATGCCCAAGATGACAAAGGGCTTTTGTTGTTGTTAAACTCAGGTATTTTTTATGAGTTCATTCCAGTGGGTGAGTATGGCAACGACAACCCGACTAGGTTATCAATTGGAGAGGTTGAGTTAGGCGTTAATTATGCGATTATTTTGAGTACTAATGCAGGCTTGTGGGGGTATTCTATTGGAGATACTGTAAAGTTTACTTCTAAAACACCTTATAAGATTATTGTTACAGGAAGGTTGAAGCATTTTATCTCAGCATTTGGTGAGCATGTAATAGCCGAAGAAGTAGAAAAAGCATTTAAAGAAACTTGTAAAAAGTTTAAAGAAGTAGAAGCTATAGAGTTTACGGTAGCACCTAGCGTAAGCCCCGAAGAAGGAAGTTCTAGGCATGAGTGGTACATAGAGTTTGCTACTCCACCCAATGATTTAGAGAATTTTGAAGCTACCTTAGATTTATCCCTTACTCAATTAAATACTTATTATGATGATTTAATTAAAGGTAGTATTTTACAAAAACTAGTAGTTAAGCCATTATTGAAAGACAGCTTTGTGAATTATATGAAGTCAATTGGAAAATTGGGAGGGCAAAATAAAGTGCCACGATTATCTAACGATAGGAAAATTGCTAATACCTTAGAAGAATATACAAAATGATGAAAAGAATTGCAATATTAGGCTCTACGGGGTCTATTGGCACACAAACTTTAGAGGTAATAGAGTCTAATCCAGACCGTTTTTCGGTAGAATTATTAACAGCTAATAACAATGTTGATTTACTAATACAGCAAGCTATCAAACATAAACCTAATGCGGTTGTAATAGCTAATAAAGAATATTACACCAAGCTAAAAGATGCCTTGTGGGATGCAGACATTAAGGTATATGCGGGACATCAAGCAATTGTCGAAAGTGTACAGTTAGAATCAATAGATGTAGTGCTAACTGCAATGGTAGGTTATTCAGGTTTGTTACCGACCATTAAAGCTATAGAAGCGAAAAAAATCATTGCCTTGGCAAACAAAGAAACTTTGGTAGTAGCAGGAGAGTTGATCTCAAAATTAGCACTAGAAAATCGTGTAGCTATTTTACCAGTAGATTCTGAGCATTCGGCTATTTTTCAGTGCTTGATAGGAGAGAAAGAAAATAGTGTAGAGAAGCTAATATTGACAGCATCTGGAGGTCCCTTTAGAAGTTTTACAAGAGAGCAATTAGCAACAGTTACAAAGAAGCAGGCTCTAAAACACCCAAATTGGGATATGGGTGCTAAAATCACAATAGATTCTGCTACTTTGATGAATAAAGGTTTAGAGGTAATTGAGGCTAAGTGGCTTTTTGATGTAAAGCCTGAACAAATAGAGGTGATTGTTCATCCTCAGTCTATAGTTCATAGTATGGTACAATTTACTGATGGTTCTATTAAGTCTCAAATGGGACTACCTGATATGAAGCTACCCATTCAGTATGCTTTGGGTTTTCCTGATCGGATACAAAATGATTTTAGGAGGTTTGATTTTGCTCAATATCCTACACTTACATTTGAAAAACCTGATACTGATATATTTAAAAACTTAAGTTTGGCATTTGAAGTGATGAAAAAAGGTGGAAACATGGCTTGTGTGATGAATGCCGCTAATGAAATAGCTGTAGAGATGTTTTTGAAAGACAAAATTGGTTTTCTTCAAATTTCTGAAACAATAGAAAAAGCAATAGAAAAAATGCCGTATATTACAAAACCTTCATTAGAAGACTATATCCAAACGGATACAGAAACACGATTAATAACATTAGAATTAATAGGCTAAATGGATACATTTATACAGTACGCTCAACTTTTATTAAGCCTTTCTATACTCATTGTTTTACACGAATTGGGTCATTTTATTCCTGCAAAATTATTCGGCTGTAGGGTTGATAAGTTTTATCTTTTTTTTAATCCTAAATTTTCATTATTCAAAAAAAAAATAGGAGAGACAGAGTACGGAATAGGATGGGTTCCATTAGGTGGTTATGTGAAAATAGCGGGTATGATAGATGAGTCTATGGATACAGATGGGATGAAAAAAGAGCCTGAAGATTGGGAGTTTAGGTCTAAGCCAGCTTGGCAACGGTTGATTATTATGGTCGGTGGAGTTGTGGTCAATGTTATTGTAGCCATTGTAATTTATGGTATGATAAACTTGACTTGGGGAAAAAATTTCGTCTCTTTGGAAGAGATTAACAAAAATGGAGTGGCAGTTTCTGAATATATGCAAAAGGCAGGTTTTGAAACAGGGGATAAGCTACTAAGAACAGACGTTGGTACACCTAATTCTTTTCAAGAAATGATGAATGCAATGCTTTTAGGAGAAGCAAAGGAAGTAATCGTAGAGAGAAATGGTAAAGAAGTTACAGTGCCTATTACTAAAAAGTTTGCGAGGGCAATGATTAAAGCTAGAAAATCAGGGCTAATAGGACCTAGAATGCCATTTGTTGTAGATACGGTGATGCAAAACTCAGGAGCTGCTAAGGCAGGGTTACAATCAGGGGATTATGTACTTACTTGTGATGGTCAGCAAGTAGAGTTTTTTGATGAAGTAAAAGGATTGTTAAAAGGAAAAGAGAATAAGACGATCCCTTTTACAGTATTAAGAGGGAAAGATACCGTTTTACTAAATGTGTCGTTGAATGAAAATGCTAAAATGGGAGTGGGGCTAAGAGGTTTGAATATTAAACCAGAGCATATTGAGTATACTTCTTTTGTTAAAGCAACCAAAGATGGTGTAAAAAGTGCTGTGGATAATATTCGCTTGCAAGCGAAAAGCTTAACTTGGTTATTTGATTCAGAAATAAGGGGTTATGAGGAGGTAGGAGGGTTTGCCTCGATGGCAAAATCATTTACTACCGAGTGGAATTGGCATGCTTTCTGGGCGATGACTGCAGGCTTATCAGCAATGCTAGCATTAATGAATATATTACCGATTCCTGCTTTAGACGGTGGTTATGTAATGTTTATATTATATGAAATAATATTTAGAAGAAAACCTTCTCAGCGATTTATGGAACGTGTTTTGATGTTCTTTATCCTTTTGCTATTTAGTGTGATGATTTATGTGAATCTCACAGATATTGTAAAAAGCCATTTTAATTAAAAAAACATGAAACATTTAATCTTAATTCTAATCTCATTTGTTTGCTTTCAAGTAGGTGCTACTGTACAAGACTCTATTGCTACTCGTGTAATGGATGATAAAACATATGTTGAATACTTAGTGTCTCCAGGAGAAACGATTTATCGTATATCTACTAATTATGGGGTGCCTATATCTGCTTTGATGGAATTAAACCCTTCATTAGAAAAAGGTTTGCGTGCAGGACAAGTTTTACTAATCCCATATAATAAAGCAATGGTGAAGGAGATTGAGCCACAGCCATCACAGTTTCCAACTATCAAAACAACTACCACTGTGCCAAAGGTCATAGTGAAAAAGGAAGTGAAACATGGAGCGAGAAAACAAAAAAGATTGATAAAACATAAAGTAAAAGAAGGTGAAACGCTTTATGATTTGAGTAAAAAGTATAATGTAAGTATTGGAGATCTACTTAAATGGAATGGCTTGGAGGTAGAGGAAGGACAAACGTTAATAGTAGGAGAAGAGGACATAAAGGAGGACGTGAAAAGTATCGAACAACCTGAAAACGAAAAAGATGTAGAATTTACTCGCACAGAAAGCCAAACTGTAGCAGGAGAAACTTATACCGTTTATGATTATGATAAAACTCGTAAACAAGTATTGATTGTACCATTTGACCCGCATTTGTATTTTTCAGATTCAGATGATGAAATCGCAAGAGGCTCTAGTATACCACGTCTTAAGGTAAGAGAAGTTTTTAGAAGAAGGTTAAATACAGTGCTTGCCCCCAGAGGATATGAACCTATATACTTGCTTGGCGGTAAGCATGCTGATACACTGACAGACTTAAATAAAATATATAGCTCGGTAGGTTATGAATACCAAGAACAAATGCTTAGCGAAACCTATCAAGCCAAAATGGCTGCTGAAGTAGAGCAACAGCAACAGTCAGAAGGAAATAAAAGTGATAAATTAAAAGGCTGGGTAAATAAACAAAAAGACAAAATACAAGGAGAACAGTCAGAAGATGAGTTAAGAAGAGATAAATATCTTGGGAAGTACTTCGGTGTTAAGATTAAAGACCCGAGATTTTTTACTTATTTTGACCAAAAATATAGCATCGACTACTATATTTTTGTTAGCCAGTTTGAGGTGCGTACAGATTATGAACACTGCTTAGACCGTTCGTCGGGTAATTATGTACGGTATTTTGTGACGCATTATACAGTGTTTGATAAAAATGGAAACAAAGTAGCGGGAAATAAGTTTAAACTAAATTATAATTCTAACACAAATAATATTTCTAAAATTGTAGGGGATAATATGATTCAAATAGCAGATAGGATTCTTGCCGAAATTCCGCCTGCTTATTAAGTGTAGTAGTAATTATAGTGTTTTAATACCTGAGAATGAACAAAACAGGAGTAGTAATAAAGAAGATGTTTGACCCTTATTTTGAAGCTCCTCTCGAAATATGGGAATCATTTGCTATTCTTCTAAAACAAAAATCGTATAAGAAAAATGAAGTAATAAAGGATGTTAATGAAAAAGAAAATCATCTTAGTATAATTACAAAAGGTTCTGCGGGGGTTTTTTTATGGAAAGAAAACTCTACAATATGTCTTGATTTATGTTATGAAAATGAGTTTTTTGGAGACTATATGTCATTTTTAACTCAAAAATCAACCGAATTATTTACACAAGCAATTGAATCTACCGAGATACTATCTATTTCATTTTCTGATTTGAATGGATTATATAAAAACTCTACGATTGGAACAACTATTGGTAGGATTGCATCTGAATCTCTTTTTATTCATAAACAAGCACAACAAATAGATTTATTGTGCTTAACTGCGGAAGAAAGGTATATAAAGCTTTTGGAACGACAACCAAAAATCATCCAACGAACTCCCCAAAAACATATTGCTTCTTATTTAGGTATAACCCCAGAAAGTTTTAGTAGAATTAGAAAGAAAATCACACGGCATCTCAAAATAAAAACAGTATAATACCATATTACAATCAAAATGGTATAAGTGTTTTCTTATCATACATCAAGTTTTTTTTAGTAGCATCACTTTATCTTTGTTTTAATATTACACCATTTTAACTTTAGATAAATGAAAGTTTTTTTACCCATTTTATTCGCAGTTTGTTTTACAATTATACTATTAGTACTGTCTGGACAAGTGCATCGTATTGGTGTTTCTGTTAGCCCAAATCAATATTTAAATTTTCAAGTAAACTACCAGTTGGTGTTGATCGGAATTGCTTTAATATCAATGATTAGTTCTTATGTCTTTAATTCAGAAAGTTTTAAATCTATCTTATCATTTGGGGATATTGATGCCGTAGGAGAAGAGTTGAAATTGTTCGGCATAAAAAAGGGGGATACTTGGCTAAAAACAGGGGTTTCATTATCTGTGTTTATTAGTTTAGGTACAGGAATCTTTATGTATTTTCAACTCAAAGGGCAATCCATTGATTATAATTTGTTAAAAACTGGATTACTTTGGATTGTCTTATTCTCATTTACTAATTCATTTGCTGAGGAAATTATTTTTAGAATAGGTATCAATGGACCACTGGCAAATTTACTTTCACCAAACACCATTTTTCTTATTTCAGCTATTATTTTTGGTATTGCACATTTTCAAGGGATGCCAAATGGAATTATAGGGGTGATATTAGCAGGTTTGTTAGGTTATGTTTTAAGTAAATCCATTCATGAGACTAATGGTATATTCTGGGCTTGGTTTATTCATTTCTTACAAGATATAATAATAATTGGTTCTATATATCTTATTAGAAGTTCATAAACCATCAAGAAATTGTTTATTTAAACTAATTTAGTAATTACCTTTCTAGGTTATACTTACTGGATTTTATGAAATATAAGTTATCTAGGTATTGCATGATTTGAGTTACAGACTTAGATAATGTGTTTTGTCTAATCTTTTTAGCTAAGGCTCTTGCTATTAGTTTCAACACTCGTCTTCTAAGTAATAAAGGTATTGTCACATCTCGTAAAGATCTATTTTCTGCTTTAACGATGATTTCGTTGATGAGTTCATCTTTTTGGTCAGACTGGTAAGGGGTGAATAAGATTTTGGCTTTGTTTTGATTTTTTGCAAACAAGACTTGCTTCATACTCTCTAGCAAATGAAACTCTAAGGCTTTCATCTCTTCTATAGAAACTAAAGAGTGCAATTTTTTGAGATGGTGAAACGACGGAAGTACGGCTATATTTTTCATAAGAGTATAACATTTGGTCTAGTTATACTTACGCTATAAGCTTATTACAAGGTTGCAATTGGGGATAAGTTTAGAAGTATAAAAAAAAACGGGGCACATCAATTTTTATGGGGAGTTGACTTTTTTTGTATAAAAAGTTGTGATGGATATTTCAATACTTAAGTCATTTTTACCTGAATTTATACTTGACTATTATACAATAGTAGACTTTAAAGAAATAGGGAATGTTTCGACAAAGCAAATGGAATTTGAGCTCTATTTAGATGAGAAAAACTGCATTCACCAAGATGTTGATTCGGAAGAATATGAATCAAAGGGTTTCCTGCCACCGTCGAGAGTTCAAGACTTCCCCATTAGAGGTAGAGCCTTATATTTAGTAATACGTAGGCGTAGATGGAGACATAAAGGTACTAAATCTGAAATTAACAGAAGATATTTCTGATTTTTTAAAATCTACAGGTAGAGACCCGAGAAGATACGATAAGTAATACCAGTTTAACTATAATATGAGTCTAATTTAGATTGAATTGTTTTTTGCATTATTAAGGCAAAATAATTTAGCATAACTAGTTACGGTAGATTATTTTAACGAAGAGAATGTGAAAAACAAACAAGATAATTGACGTAGATTATAGTCAATATGGTATAATTAAAAAGTTGCATTTGTGACTTGAATTCAGCTTTCCTTACTTTTATCTTCAACTAATACAGGTAATTCTCTTTCGCATTGATCTGCAATATCTTCTGGTTTGTCTTCCCATACTAATCCATAGCGTTGCTTTTTCTCTAATTGCTTTAGTTTGGCAATGAGTTTTTCTTTACTGTAATCATCATATTTATTCTTTGCCATTTATGTTGTTTTTATTTCGTAAATCTTAAACCAATAGAAAAATGCTTCAGGATTAGATTTCTTTAGTTTGTTTAATTTATTGTTCATTGGTTCGTTTATTTGCCAATCTTTCATTTGTATTTGGTTGTCATACTTCTCAATTTCTGTTTTCTCATATTTTATTAATGTGATGAGATAAGCTGTTTTTGATGCTTGAGTAATTGCTTTTTCAATGTGATAACTTTCAGAAAAAATATAAGCTCGTATTCTTTGTATGCCCAACTGTAACTCTTCAAAATTCCCTATACCATCTATTCCTCTACTTGCAATACAAAGGGAAGTTTGGTAAATATCTTCAATTACATCTTGTTCATTACAATCATTAATGTTTCTGTATGACAATTCAGTTTTTGCAAATTGGTAAAATGTATTTTTTATAATATCTAAGTCAATTACTTTATCAAATAAATTCCCTACATCATATAATTGCTTTATGATTTCCATACTCATACTATTTTCACTTTTAAAGTATGGTATTCCTGTGGTATTGGGGGCAAAGGCAGTAAGCTTGTCACCCAAAATATCTTCTAAACAAGGGAGGTTAACAAGCAATGGCTTATCAATAATTGGCACAAATGCAGATTGTATCGGCAGTTGGATTATATTTTTATAACCCGCCTTTTCAAATAATATATCAAGTAAAATATAATCTTCTGTTTTGTTTGATTTATGAAATGGAGTGTAGTAGAATTTAAAATGCGCTTTTGTGATTTTTGAATTTGTGTTTCGGTGTTGTAATTCTTTTCGTAAAAAACCTTGCTCGGTTGCCAAAGAATCTAATATGTCGTTTAGCCCACTATCCTCTTTAGGCAAAATA
>Ga0256845_1003011_pt1 | contig 11694 bp, 9 predicted proteins | sample RiftiametaG_FD_189101 | JGI IMG/M metagenome (GOLD analysis project Ga0256845, IMG submission 189101) | Tube worm associated microbial communities from hydrothermal vent at the East Pacific Rise, Pacific Ocean - Riftia | ecosystem: Host-associated > Annelida > Integument > Unclassified ... | reverse complement strand
ATATGGCCTATTTTGTTTGCGACGGCTGCAACAAAAAACATTATCTATTTGGAGAAGCGGGCGCAAAATCCTTGGAACAAAAATTTGGTTTAAAAACGCTTGCTGAATTGCCGCTATCTGGAGATCTTGCCGCCGTTGCTGACGAAACAACCGATCAAGTGATTCGGGCGCTAGGTCAGCAGTCCGCCGAACAAACCGCTCGACCCACTGTTGATTTTGATGCCGAAAAAATTACGCTCACTTGGCCCGACGGAACCCAAAACACTGTCAAAAACAAGGTTTTGCGAGCGGCTTGCAACTGTGCTTTGTGCGTGGATGAAATGACCAATGCGCCCTTGCTAGACCCCAAATCCATCCCCGATGATATTCACGCTAAAGAGGTGGGTATTATTGGAAACTATGCTGTTTCGGTCGATTGGTCCGACGGGCACAACACTGGTTTTTTCCCTTACAGCGTCTTTCGTGAACTCGCTCAAAAGGAGAGTTAAATGAAAAAGCCAATCGTACTCATCGTTTCCCTGCTTTTTTGCGTAAGTATTTTTGGAGCAAAGGAAAAAGAGAATAAAAAAGTGCAGCCCAAGCAGTGGTTTTCTTTTGCTTTTAATGGAACAAAATGGGAGCCTGCGTATCATCAAGAAACAAAAGAAGCGATTATCATGGAGTGGACGAATAGCGGGGAGCCGGTCACAAATTGGACCGAATTGGTGACGGCTCAAATTCTTTTTACCGATACCAAACAGGTAAATGCACAGCGATTTTCAACCCTTTTTATAAATCAAATTAAGACTGGAAGCATTGATTTTAAGGTTAAAAGATTATTAGACACCCCCGATGCGGTAATCCTTGTGTGGTCGCATAAAGGAAGCGGAAAATGGCCCGCTCAACGAGAAATTGTTCATGTTTTCAAAGGAAAAGATGCCATTTATCGTCTGGCTTATACTGTTAAAGAAAAGAACTACAACACCTTTATTTACCGACTAAAATATATCTATTGGCTAAAAGCGATCAAACAAGCCAAGTTGGTGGATCAATAAATTTATTTCCTTTTTTCGGTTTTTTTATTTAGATGGATTGCTTGTTCCTCTCTCTCTAATTTTTTGAGAGTGCAGTAATTTTTTTACTGAAAGTGTTTGTTTCTTTTTTTAAAGTAAAGGGTTGTAATAAAAGAAAGTTCTGAGATAGTCCGCCGCCTTTCTCAACTTAAAAACGTATTTTTTTTGGAAATAAATGATATGGAAACCAATCGGCTTTTTAGACTTAAAATTGAACGTCCGCGAAATATAAAAAATGATATTCTCTCGGGCTTAACGGTGGCATTGGCTCTTATTCCCGAAGCGGTGGCGTTTTCGTTTGTGGCACATGTGGATCCTGTGGTGGGGCTTTATGCGGCTTTTATGATGGGACTTATTACGGCTATTTTTGGAGGTCGCCCAGGAATGATTTCGGGTGCAACGGGCGCGGTGGCAGTGATTTTTGCTCCGTTGATGATTCAACAATCAAAAATAGTGGGAACAGACGACGCACTTGGGTATCTGTTTGCGGCGGTGATTTTGATGGGGATTTTTCAAATGCTTTTTGGCTTTTTTCGATTGGGAAAATTTATTCGATTGGTTCCGCATCCGGTTATGTTGGGCTTTGTGAATGGATTGGCGATTATTATTTTTAAGGCGCAGTTTAGTCAGTTTTATGAGGGGCAGGGGGCGGATCGGCATTTATTGGCATATACTCCTTTATTGATTATGTTTGGAATGATTGCGTTAACGATGGCGATCAGTATCTTTTTGCCGAAGCTTACGAAAGCGATTCCTGCTACGTTGGCTGCTATTTTAGGCGTTACGCTTCTCTCGTTCTTTTTGGATCGTTCGGGGATTCATCATTCACGAACCGTACTTGATTTTGTGAAAGGAATGGATCCAACCCAAACCACGATTGCGGCTTCATTACCTCATTTTTCCATTCCAAACATTCCGTTTAATTGGGAAACGATTAAATTAATTTTACCGTTTTCGATACTTGCGGCTGCGGTGGGGTTGATTGAATCGCTTATGACGCTTACGTTGGTGGACGAAATCACAGAGACACGTGGTCGGGGAAATAAAGAGTGCGTGGGGCAGGGATTGGCCAACGTGGCGAATGGTTTTTTTGGTGGAATGGGTGGTTGTGCGATGATTGGGCAGAGTATGATTAATATTCGTGGCGGGGGGCGTGGACGGCTTTCGGGTATTTCTGCGGCACTCTTTTTATTGATTGCTCTTTTATTTGCCGCTCCCTTAGTGGAAATGATTCCGCTTGCTGCATTGGTGGGTGTGATGTTTATGGTGGTGGTTGGAACCTTCGAGTGGTCGAGCTTTCGGATTATTCGTAAAATTCCAAAAATGGATGCGTTTATTATTATTTTAGTTTCGGCTGTTACGGTGTTTGAAGATCTTGCGGTAGCTGTTTTAGTGGGGATTATTGTTTCGGCTCTCGCTTTTGCTTGGGAGCATGGAAAAAAAATACACGCGAAGATTTCTGTAGATGAACATGGAACCAAGGTTTATCATCTTGAAAGTGCGTTGTTTTTTGGTTCCGCTCAGTCGTTTAAAGAACTTTTTGATTTTTCGAATGATCCAAAAGATGTGGTTATTGATTTTGAAAATGCGCGGGTGTATGACCATTCCGGTATCGAGGCGATTAATAATGTAACGGAGCGTTATGCCAATCAAGGCAAGTTTTTACACCTGCTTAATCTAAATCCGGAGTGTCGGGAGTTGCTGGACAAAGCCGATAATATTGTTGAAATAAGTGTGATCGAAAATTTAGATTGGCACATTGCTGATGATAAATTAGGATAAAAATCGATTTTTAATTCGTCTATTAAGCAAACCTTTATAAAGGAGAGTTATTTTGAAAAATAAACAGATAAAAAAGAGAGGAAAAAATATGTCAGAAAAAGAACTTTACAAGCTTCAAGCGGCCTTGTGTCAAATAATGGCTCATCCAAAACGAATCGAACTTTTTGAGATGTTAAGCAAAGAAGAGTTAGCTGTAACGGTTTTGGCAAAACGTCTAGGAATAACCGTTCCTGCCACCAGTCAACATCTGAGATTGTTTAGAGAGCGAGGAATTGCAGTAACTCGTCGAGATGGACAGACGATTTATTACAGTGTGGAAAAGCCAAAGTTGATGGATGGATGCAAAGTTATGCGCGAGTTTTTGCGTAAAGAATTAGAGAGCAAAAAATAACCATTTGTTATTTTCTAATGAAGTAAGAGGGTTCCCTTAAAATAGTATTTTAGGGAGCCTTCTTTGCTTTTTATCTTTTTTGATTGGTTCGAGAAAAGGAATGCTTTGTTCCGTGAAGGATTACTTATCTTGTTAGAGAGGATTGACCCTTTATGGTTTCTTGATATACTCCCCGCAAGTTTTGCCAATAATATTGGCTAGAGTAAATAAACCCTTAACGTAGGATGTAAAACTATGTCGACTAAAATTCTTGATGTTGTGAAACCTGGTGTTCTATATGGTGACGACGTTGCCAAAGTGTTTCAAATTGCAAAGGAAAACAACTTTGCGTTACCCGCAGTAAATGTGGTGGGTACCGATTCGATTAATGGCGTGCTCGAAGCAGCCGCAGCTGTTAATTCTCCTGTTATTATTCAGTTCTCAAACGGTGGAGCCACTTTTACCGCAGGAAAAGGATTGAAAGAAAATGGCGCTGTCTTGGGCGGTATTTCTGGAGCACAACATGTGCATATCATGGCCGAAGCCTATGGCGTTCCTGTGATTTTACACACCGACCATGCGGCAAAAAAACTCCTTCCTTGGATCGACGGATTGTTGGACGAAGGCGAAAAGTGGTTTGCTGAAAAAGGCCGCCCCTTATTTAGTTCACACATGTTGGACCTTTCGGAAGAACCTCTGGAAGAAAATATTGAAATTTCTGCGAAATATTTAGAACGCATGAGTAAGATTGGAATGACCTTGGAAATCGAGCTTGGTTGCACCGGTGGCGAAGAAGATGGTGTAGACAACACCGATATGGATGAGTCTAAGCTTTACACTCAACCTGAAGATGTGGCGTATGCCTATGAAAAATTGAGTGCGATTAGCCCCAATTTCACCATTGCTGCTTCCTTCGGAAATGTGCACGGCGTCTATAAGCCAGGTAACGTAAAATTAACGCCTACCATTTTACGTGACTCGCAAGCGTATGTCGCAGAAAAATTTGGAACCGATTCTAATCAGCCACTTGATTTTGTTTTCCACGGTGGTTCGGGTTCTTCGCCTGAAGAGATTAAAGAGTCGATCTCGTATGGTGTAATAAAGATGAATATCGACACCGATACCCAGTGGGCTACTTGGGCAGGAATCCTGAATTTTTATAAAGAAAATGAAGGGTACTTACAAGGTCAACTTGGAAATCCAGAAGGTGCAGATAAGCCAAATAAAAAGTTTTATGATCCTCGTGTTTGGCTCCGAAAAGGACAAGAAAGCATGGTGGCACGGGTTAAACAGGCCTTCACAGATCTTAATGCAATTGATGTAAACTAAGATACACCAATCAGATAAGATTGTTCTTGTCTGTAAAAAGAATCGATACTCTTGCGGGGTATCGGTTCTTTTTTATGATGTAGACTGGGTGAATCTCGGGCTTGACCTTATGCCATAAGCCCCCTAGACTGCGCCCTTGTTTTTTTTTACTAATAATAGGAAATGGAGTTTTTATTTATGAGCGCAGATACTACGCAACCTCAACAACCAACGCACGCTTTGATTTTCGAGCTCGAATATGTGGCTGCACAAAAGCGACCGGTCGAATTTGCAAGCCTAATAAGTGCAATGAAAAAGAAGGGAGTAGAGTTGACCCCTATTCTTTTTTCTAAGTCAGCGATGTCACCGCGTTCGCGTGACGAAATCGTGAGTATTCTTAAATTGGTGGGTAAAAAACATGACGCCATCGAAAAAGCGGTGAACGAGGTAGAAAAGGCGGTTGCTGCCTTTTGTGAAAAGGATGCTGTTTTGGCGGATGGATTGGTTGATTTGGTGAAAGAAGCGAAAAAACGAAATGTTTTGGTTTTAGCTCTTACCGCTCTTCCCGAAGAACAAGCAAAGGGGTTAATGAAACATCTTGGTTTAGATAATATGGGTATCGATTTAATGATTCCTGATGAAATTAAACCCTCTTTCCCTCGGGCAGATAGTTGGTTGAAATTATTGAAAAAATATAATTATGAAGATCGTACTTTAGTGACGGTAGTTTCTTCTCAGGTAGCTTGTAGAGGTGCTTTAACCGCAGGTGCTGTTTGTGTTGTTGTGCCGGACGAGTTAACGGCATATCAAGATTTCGGCGGAGCTAAACTGGTTTTAGATTCTCTTGCCGACGTAAAGGCTGCTGAGTTGCTTGATATGACTCTTCGGATGTAATCTGGATCGCGTTTATAAAGGCGTCCAGTTTTGGGCGCCTTTTTTAATGTAAGAGGAATTCGTATGAAACCAGATCATTCTATAGATCGGCTTGTTGAGATTGTTGCAAAACTACGTGCTCCAGATGGATGCCCGTGGGATCGAGAACAAACGCATGAGTCCTTGAAGTCGGGGTTGATTGAAGAGACCTATGAAGTGATTGATGCTATAGAACAAGGTTCTGCGTCCGATTTGCAGGAAGAGTTGGGGGATCTTTTGTTGCAGGTAGTTTTTCATAGTCAGTTAGCAAAAGAAGAGGATCTTTTTTCTCTTGCGGCTGTGGTGGATGGCGTTTGTGATAAATTGGTCCGCCGACATCCGCATGTTTTTTCGGATGTAAACGTTTCGGGAACAGAGGAAGTTTTGCAGAATTGGGATGCAATAAAAAAGGAAGAAAAGAAGAATGCCGACAATCGTCCTGTTTCTATTTTAGATGGAATCCCGCGACACCTTCCCGCATTGCAAAAAGCGTATCAAACCCAGAAACGAGCAGCTCGAGCAGGTTTCGATTGGGATGGAATTGATGATGTGTTTGATAAATTGCATGAAGAGATCGACGAACTAAAAGATGCGATTAAACGCCAAAATGAAGCCGATATTAAAGAGGAACTCGGAGATTTGTTGTTTTCGGCGGTGAATGTAAGCCGATATTTAAAACATAATCCTGAAGAGATCTTGAACCAGAATATTAAAAAATTTACAAAGCGATTTCAGGTAGTAGAGAGAGAAGTGATGATCACAGGTCGGCCATTTAGTGACTTTACTTTAACCGAATTAGATGCGTTTTGGGATCAGGCGAAAAGCGAAGAAAAATAAGAGGAAAAACAATGCCAACGAAACCAAAGAAAAAAGATAATCCACTGATTAGTTTGCTCGTGAATGTGGTTATTCCTGTTAGTATTTTATCTTTTTTGAGTAAAGATAAATATTTAGGCCCTGTTTGGGCGCTTGTTGTGGGTTTGGCTTTTCCCATTAGTTATGGATTGCGAACGGTTATAAAAGAGCACAAGCCCGATGTCATGTCGATTATTGGAGTAGTCAGCGTTACCTTAACAGGGGTGTTTGGAATCTTAAAATTACCACCGGAATGGATTGCTTGGAAAGAGGCTGCAGTTCCTCTGTTTTTAGGCATTGCAATTATTGTCTCCTTAAAAACCCCGTTTCCTCTGATAAAAAAATTATTAATCACCGATGCTTTGTTTGATTTGGATCGATTGCATTTAGCACTTAAAGAAAAAAACAATGAGGCCGTTTTTGAGACGCGGTTGGTTGGATTGACGTGGGGGTTTGCTTCGTCCATGTTTCTCTCGTCTGTTCTTAATTATGTCTTAGCAAAAGTGATGTTGAAAAGTGCGCCAGGAACAGAGGCTTACGTAGCAGAGTTAGGAAAAATGACGGGCTGGAGTCACGTTATTATTCTTATTCCCTGTATGATTATTTTGCTTTTTGTGATGAATAAACTATTTAATACCTTAACCGAATTAACCGAATTACCTCTAGACGATTTGCTGGCTGAAGCACATCGAGTAAAAGAGGCAGAAAAAAAATCTAAAAAGGAACCTCAATCAGAGTAAATATAGCTTTTTATCTGTTCTATTTTTATAGAGAACACGGAACAAAATTTTCTACTTAGCGTTGCTTTTGTTTCATAGTGATGATAAGGATAGCGGCTGTTTTTACCAACGAGAGATATTAATTATGGCAAAATACGATAAACGACCCGATAATTCTCAATATAAAAGAGATAATAAAGATAAAAAAACGGATCAAAAGTCAGATCAAAAAGGAACACCACCTTCACCTAAACGTGGGTTATTCTTCTCTTTAATGATGATCTTGCTTTTTATTGTTTTGCTTAACTTCTTAATCGGATCTTCTGCGAAAAAAGAGGAGATTTCTTATACTAAATTTTTGACCATGGTTGAAAATAAACGAGTCGCAACGGTTAAAATTCAAAACGACGGCTCGGGTAATTATTATGTGAAAGGAGAGTCTCTCGATCCCAATAAAGATGGATCAAACCATTTTAAAGCGGATATTTTATTGAACGATAAATTGATTGATTTATTGAATAAAAATGGTGTGGAGATAGAAATTCAAAAACCTAAAACCATGCTCATTTCAATTCTCTGGAATGTAATCCCTTTTATTGTTATTTTTCTGATCATCTATTTTGTTTTTATTCGCCAAATGAAAAATGCTGGTCGAGGTGCCATGAGCTTTGGAAAAAGCCGCGCAAAAATGCTTTCTCGGGATAAAAATAAAGTTACTTTTATGGATGTGGCCGGCGTGGATGAAGCAAAGGAAGAATTGGTTGAGATTGTTGAGTTTCTTAGAGACCCCAAAAAATTCCAAGTGCTTGGTGGAAAAATGCCGAAAGGCCTCTTGCTTTCGGGCGCACCTGGAACCGGAAAAACCCTTTTAGCAAAAGCCGTAGCGGGTGAAGCCGATGTGCCATTCTTTACCATCAGTGGATCCGATTTTGTGGAAATGTTTGTGGGTATTGGTGCTTCGCGAGTGCGCGATATGTTCGAGCAAGGAAAGAAAAATGCACCTTGTATTATCTTTATCGATGAAATCGATGCCGTAGGTCGTAGCCGTTTTAGCGGTATCGGCGGCGGACACGATGAGCGCGAACAAACTCTGAACGCATTGCTTGTAGAGATGGACGGATTCGATTCACAAGAAGGAATTATTATTGTGGCGGCAACCAACCGACCCGATGTACTAGATCCCGCTTTGCTTCGCCCTGGACGTTTTGATCGTCAAGTGGTTGTGGATCTTCCAACGCTTTTAGGGCGCGAGCAGATTCTTAAAATTCATTCTAAAAAAGTGCGCCTTTCAGATAAAGTGGATCTCAAACGAAGTGCACGCGGAACTCCTGGTTTCTCTGGTGCTGATTTGGCTAATTTAGTGAATGAAGCCGCTCTATTGGCCGCTCGCCGAAACGCAAAGCTTGTGGAGCAAGAAGATATGGAAGAAGCGCGCGATAAGGTGATGTGGGGGCGGGAACGTCGCAGTCATGTTCTGGATGCAGAAGAGAAAAAATTGACGGCCTATCATGAAGCGGGACACGCCATTGCCATGTATTGCACACCAGGTTGTGAACCCATTCATAAAGTAACCATTATTCCGCGCGGACGAGCGCTTGGTGCAACCATGCAACTGCCTGAAAAAGATCGCTACACTCAATCAAAAAAACGGTTAGAAGCCGACTTAGTCTCCTTTATGGGCGGGCGCGCTGCGGAAGAGTTGATTTTTAAAGATGTTACTACCGGTGCTCATAACGATATTGAACGCGCCACCATGATTGCCCGTGCGATGGTTTGTGAATACGGAATGAGCGATGTAATCGGCCCTCAAAACCTAGGCAACCACAATCAGCCCGTCTTTTTAGGGCAGGGGATTAGTGGAGCACACGAACACAGCGAAGACACCGCTAAGATGATCGACAAAGAGGTGCAACGCATTCTAACGGAATCCTACACGCAGTGTATGAACATTTTGAAAAAGAAAAAGAAGTCTCTTATTATTCTTTCCGAGTTGCTTATTGAACGCGAAGTTCTTGATTTTGATGATGTGGACTCCATCATGAAAACAGGAAAATTATCTCCAAATCGTAAAGATAAAAAAGTCCTTCCATTCGGATCAGAAGAGGAAAAGAAAAACGACGACGAGAAGAAAGAAGAGAATGAATTGCCTTTTGAAGAAGGATCTTTGAATCTTTCGACGGATCAAAATTTAGAAGAAAAAGAATAAATAATTGACCCTAAAAAATAGTCGTTTTCCTTTTTTAGGGTCCTCTTTTTTTTGACTCTTGGAGTCGATGCTTTACTATTTGTTTTTAGGAGTAGTTTTAATGAGTTTGGAAGTATGTATTTTAGCAAGTGGAAGCTCTGGGAACGCCATCTATTTGGCATCCGAAACTACACGTTTATTAATTGATGCAGGATTAAGTGCACGGCAAATTGCCCTTCGCCTTGATGAAATCGGGGTGCCCGTCGAGAGCTTAAATGGTATTTGTGTTTCACATGAACATGGCGATCATGTGAACGGACTGCGCGTTTTGCAAAAACGGCATGGGGTCCCCATTTATACCAACGCAGGAACGTGGCAAGCCATTCAACGACAACCTAAATCAGATGAAATTAAAGTAAAACTCTTCCAAACGGGATCTCCATTCAAAATTGGTGACATTCAAGTGGAGCCCTTTTCCGTTCCTCACGATGCCTATGAACCCGTTGGGTTTCGTCTGCAAACCGAAAAAACGGCCGTCGGAATCGTAACCGATTTAGGGATGTCAACCGCATTGGTTCGTGAAAAACTAAAAGGGTGTCATGCCCTTGTGATCGAATCCAATCATGATGAAGATTTATTAAAAGAAGCCCTTCGCCCGTGGTCTCTAAAACAACGGATCCGAAGTCGACAAGGACACCTTTCTAATATCGATGCCGCACAATTAATTGCAGCCTGTGCAACAGAGAATCTTGAACACGTTTTTCTTTTTCATTTAAGCTCCGATTGCAATACCCCCGAAGTAGCACTAGAGACCGTCTCTTCTCAACTGCGTCTTGAAGGCCTTGATTCCATTCATCTAGAAGTGGCTCATCCACGCATGATGTCAACGCGTTGGAAACATTCGTGTTAATCCCAAAAAGTACAGAAAAATCACTTCTTCTGGGTTTGATTTCTAAGGTGCTGGAAACGAGTAGATAAATTTTGTTTTTCTAAATGAATAAACAGATCTCCTCCTATTTATCCATAAAAATCTAGGGACAGACCTAAGCAACATAAAAAACACTTGACAAAGTTGGGTGCTAGACATCTGATTATAATCCCTTAGGGATGATGTCTTTGTAGCTCAAGGTAAAAGAAAAATATATTTACTCCTAGTAGGTTAATCAAATATAAAAATCGAGGGACAGACCTAAGACGTTAAATGTGTAATTTTTTAAAAAAATAGTTTTTAGACCTTGGTTTTAATTTTTGCCCTGTTATCTTCTATTAGTTATGTATAGGGAAAAATACAAGTTAAAGAGAGAATATGAAAGGTCTGTATTGTTTAAAGGTCTGAGGATTTTTATTCCTATTTTGTATGGAATCTTTTTTGGATTAAATGAGGGGGTTGCAGGGGAATCGAAATCGAAGTCGATTCGTATGATTACGATGTTGTGCGAGGATGCCCAAGGTTGGGGCTGGGCGGCAACGGAGGGCGCGGGATTGCGTCGGTTTATGATTGATCCGGAGGGGAAGCTTGTTTTTAAAACAGTTTCGTTTGAAGGATTGGAAGGTCGATCGTTTAGATCGGTGGCCGCAGATTGGAAAGGGCGTATCTGGGCGGGGAATGCAGATAATGGCGTATCGATTTGGAATGGTCAAAAGTGGCAACATTATGATGTGTTGCAAGGTCCGATTGGAGAGCGAGTTAATGATATCGCGGTAGATTTTAAACGCAAAGAGGTGTGGTTGGCTACCTCTGGAGGATTGACCAAGTGGAGCGAAAAGGATGATCGATGGACCCATTACACCCGAGCAGATGGATTGGTGTCGGATCAATTAGAGAGCGTCGCAGTTGGTAATGATGGTTTGGTGGTGGTTGGCACACAGTGCGACGGATTGATCATTGGTCAATGGGTAACAAGTAAAAAAATGCGATGGGATACGGTACAGGGGAATGAGTTGGAAGCACGTTTTTATCCGTTTGGAAAAGGATTACCGAGCAATCAAATTAATGATGTGTTAATTGCCAAAAATGGATCTATTTTTGTGGCGACTTCACGCGGATTAGCGATCGGTACAAAGGGCGGCAAGTCGTGGGAATTTGTACGGGGACGAAATTATCTGGCTTATTTAAAAGGGCTCTATCGTCCAAAGGGATCTGAAGTTCTTAAACAGGCACAAAAGGCGATCGATCAATTCGATCCTTCTATGCGACCTAAACTTTTCTCTTCCGATTTTATTGAAACGTTGGCGGAAGATCCTTCTGGAAAGATTTGGGTGGGATGTCGAATGCAGGGCATCGATATCTATGATCCGAAAAAAAAAGAGATTATACGAAAGGGATTTGTAGGATTACCTGAAAAGAAGAAGAAAAAAGGATCCTTTAGATCGCACTATCTAAGCGATCTGCTTTGTATGAAAAACGGAGCCATGGTTTTAGGATATTTTGGAGACGAAATTTATGTGGTCCAACCTCCTTTACGCAAAAATAGTGTGCGGACAAAAAAAGGTTCTTTCGCATCATTCCCC
>Ga0256845_1003010_pt1 | contig 11702 bp, 10 predicted proteins | sample RiftiametaG_FD_189101 | JGI IMG/M metagenome (GOLD analysis project Ga0256845, IMG submission 189101) | Tube worm associated microbial communities from hydrothermal vent at the East Pacific Rise, Pacific Ocean - Riftia | ecosystem: Host-associated > Annelida > Integument > Unclassified ... | reverse complement strand
TATACATCCATCATACCATAGCGCGCATATGTCGCTGAAGTGGCTTCTGAGAGAGCACACCAACAAAGGCAAAGACATTTCAACTTTGCCTTATATCATGTTGACAGCGGTGCGAGACCGCAACGAGCATAGTCTCCGGTACATGCTTGATTTTTCCCATGCCAATGGGGGCGTGCAGGAATTTATTCCTCCCCTGAACTGGCCAACAGGCGATTGCTATCGCCGTCTGCTCTATTCCCTGAACGGCGAAGCCCCGTTGAGCGGTTATAAAAAAATCCTTCTTCTACCGTCAAACCAGGCCGATACTCCTTATAAAATGGGGAGAATTCCTTTTCATTGCATTGTCAATGGTCACTATGGCGCAGGTATTGTCGGCATCCATTCTCCGGCAGATATTGAGATATGGATCAACGGGAAAAAAAGCGACCAAACACTACGTTACATATATTAACGATTCACCTTGATAATAGAAAATTTGAAAATCTCGGGACACCATACTTAACTATTGATCTCCCTCCTCCCCTAAAAAGAATACATAAGTATGGTGTCTCTGTAACATTTTGGCTCTGCCGATTGGCAGCGTCACTGATTCAGGATCCAGTTTAATAATCATCAAAAAACTCTCTGTATCTTTACTTTAGCGCTTATCGGATAGGCAAAGATTTTTTATTTACTATAATCACCTCAGATACGGTGAAAACGCTATTAGCACCTTACTCCGTAAAAGCTGTAATAAAAAACAAGAAAATGAAGAAGGTATTAAACATAAAAACGAGTAGATACCTCCAAGGTACTTACTTGCGATTTACCGCGTTAGTCTATTTGTAATTAATATTGATGATAAACTGCCCGCAAGCAGAAAGAAACCGAGTAATAGTTTGTTAGTTGGCTAGAGTATCAACAGAGGAGAAATGAAATGACACTGAAACAAATACTGATGCACTCGTTTGCAGCCTGTGGAATATTGCTATTCGCAAGTCTGGTCCATGCTGCGGACAATAAACCCAACATCGTCGTCATCATGGCAGATGATGTTGGGACCTGGAACATCAGCGCATACCACCGCGGAATGATGGGCGGAAGCACGCCAAACATTGATCGGCTCGCCCAAGAAGGCGCACTGTTCACAGACTATTACGCCCAGCAATCGTGTACGGCGGGTCGGGCCGCATTCATCCTTGGGCAAACACCGTTTCGCACAGGTTTGTTGAAGGTTGGATTGCCTGCCGCCAAACAAGGTATTCAGGATAAAGATCCCACTATCGCTGAGCTGCTCAAACCTCTGGGCTACGCCACCGCGCAGATCGGGAAAAACCATCTTGGTGACCGCAACGAGTATTTACCTACCTTACATGGTTTTGACGAGTTCTATGGCATGCTTTATCACCTCAATGCCATGGAGGAACCGTATCAGGAGGACTACCCGAGAGGTGCCGATTTTCTCGCGAAATTCGGTCCGCGTGACCTTTTAGAAGCAACGGCTACCGACGTGGACGATCCGACGACCGACCCGCGCTGGGGGCGAGTGAGCAAGCAGAATATCATGGACGGCGGTCCGCTGCCGCCGGGGCCGAATATGGATCCTAAAGCGAAGTTTAACATGGAGAACATAGATGAAGAGCTAGTGCGTCGCTCGAAGGACTTCATGGAGCGCTCTGTCAAGGCTGGCAAGCCATTCTTTCTCTGGCACAACACTACACGCACACACGTCTGGACTCATTTGTCCCCCAAGTGGCAGGGCAAGAGTGGCTACGGTCTCTATGCCGATGCCATGATGGAACTTGACTCCATCGTCGGCGAACTGCTCAAGACGCTGGATGATCTCGGCATTGCGAATAATACGATTGTGCTCTTCACCAGTGATAACGGCCCTGAAATTTTCACCTGGCCCGATGGTGGCAATCAGCCATTCCGGGGAGAGAAGGGCACCGTGTTCGAAGGTGGCTTCCGCGTTCCTATGCTTGTGAAATGGCCCGGTGCAATCAAACCCGGCACCATCATCAATGACATCATGGCCAACGAAGACTGGATGCCGACGCTGTTGGCTGGCGCGGGCGAACCCAAGGTGAAAGAGAAGCTCTTAGAGGGGATGGTAGTTGGCAACAAGACATTCAAGAATCACCTGGATGGCTATAATTTCTTGCCGTTTTTCAAAGGTGAAGTTGACAAGGGGCCGCGGCATGAATTCTTCTATTTCAGCGACAGCGGAGATCTCATGGCCGTGCGTTACAACGACTGGAAAATTGCATTCAAGACCATTAAGGGCAACCTATTCACTGGCAAGCCAGACACGACTAATGTTCCTATCGTGACGAACTTACGCCAAGACCCATGGGAACGTTATCAAGACGAATCGATGAGTTACGCCAGATGGTGGGGCGATAAGCTATGGACGCTCGTTCCTGCATCCACTATCGTCGGGGAGTTCATCCAAACGTTCAAGGAATACCCACCCAGCCAGGCTGGCGGTACGTTTGGTATTGAGAAGGCACTGAAAATGATCGAGAATGGAGCCAGCGGGGGTGGGAAGTAAAAATCTCGAAAAAGGAAATAACAGGACACCCGTAAATTAAAATAAATCATAGAAAGGCGCCACTCCTGGAGCGGCGTCGCTGTGAGAACCAAAGGCCGTGCGAGTTCATTTTTGATGAGTGAGTATGATAATTTTAATTTTGGAGCAGAGCAATACCTATTAAGACGTTTAGGTCGCCCCCTTCTATGGGGGGGACTTGGCGATCGGCAAGATATAGGGACACCATACTTAATTGTTGACTAGCTTGCAACTGTCCGTTATTCTGAAAACATGGCAAGAATGGCACGAGTGGTAGCCCCTGGCTTACCCCATCACATAACCCAACGCGGTAACCGGCGAATGGAGACATTCTTTGCAGAGGCTGACTACCGTGAATATTTGTATCTCATGGCTGAGTGGTGCAATCGCTGTAGTGTGCAGATCTGGTCATATTGTTTGATGCCTAATCACGTTCACCTAATTGCAGTGCCGGAGTCGGAAGACGGTTTACGGCGGGCAATAGGTGAAGCCCATCGCCGTTACACGAGATATATCAATTTTCAGAAAGATTGGAAGGGGCATCTTTGGCAGGGTCGTTTTGCGTCATTTCCAATGGATGAACAGTATCTGATCAGCACCGCCCGCTATGTGGAATTGAACCCGGTAAGGGCAGGACTTGTAAAGAGGCCGGAAGAGTACAAGTGGAGCAGTGCAAATGCGCACCTGCAGGGTGAAGACGATATTTTGGTCAAAGTACATCCGTTGTCTGCAATAATAGGTAACTGGCAGGACCTGTTATCCATTGAATCGTCTGATGAGGATCTCGATTCTATAAGGCAGCATGAACGGACAGGTAGGCCGATGGGTAGTGAAGGCTTTTTAACTAGCCTGGAACAGATAACGGGGAGAGTGTTGAAGAGACAAAAGCCCGGTCCGAAAAAGAATAAATAAGTATGGTGTTCGCATAACAAAAAAGTTCTAAAAAGTGAATAATAGGTTATAAAACGTTGTACACGGATTGCCGGAATAACGAGCTATTAAAAGATGAGATTGAATAGTAAGATTTGAGGCTCCCTTTTATGAAATCAGTTGAATGTGGTGAATGGTAATCGTATTAAAAATAAGTGAGGAGCAAGTATGAAAAAAGTTTTTGCAGGTATTGTGTTAATCCTTCTTGTGGCAGGATTTGGTGCGCCGATCATCAATGGTATCGTGATGGAGAAAATTATTAAGAAGGTCTATCACGATATTAATACGCTGCATAGTGACAGCGGTTCTGAAGTTTCTGTTGAGATTGTCCAATATAAAAGAAATTACTACTCTTCATCTATTGAATGGAAAGTCAAATTACGAAATATGAAGTCTACCTACGGTGTAGATGAAGTCGTTTTTTCTGATCAGGTGGCTCATGGGTTACTCGGTGTGGTTTCAAAAACGAGCATGGCTGGAAACAGTTGGTACTCTGATTTTGTAAAAGATAAGCTGAGTGGCAAAGACCCTTTGCATATTACCACCGAATATAAACTTCTCGGTAATATTACATCGACTGTTGTACTTGATGCTTTTTCCATTGTGGAGGAAGACAAAAAAAATGATGTGCAGCGGGCAAACGTCGTTACAATATTCGACAAAAAGTTAGAGAATTTTTCCACGGTGGCTTCATGGGACGGGCTCTCTCTTGCCGATGAATTATCTCTTGGCCGGATGACATTGAATTCCAAGTTGAAAAAAATATCTACCTATATCTGGGCAGGCGATGTCTCATTTGTCATTAAAGATGGGTGGGCCGTTGAAAACACTGAGCGTGTTGAGCTTGCGAATCTGGAAAACAATTACAAACTTAGTTTTGATAAAAAGAAAAATAGTTTATCCGTTGAGTTGAGTACAGGTGCCGAAAAACTAAAAGCGGGGGATGATTCGCTTGATGATGCTTTTGTCCGAATTGGTATGCGCAATATAGATGGGACTGCGTATGAAGAGTGCATGCGTTTGTACGCAAAATCAATAAGTGGTCTTATGGAAGAGATTTCTGGAGCAGAAGATGATCCTGAAAAAATTAAGGCTATTGTTGACAAACAGATGGTTGTCATGGGATCAAAGGCAATGGCGGTATATGAGAAGTTATTGAAAAAAGATCTGGAATTTTTTGTTTCGGATTTGCGTGGTAAAATGCAATCAGGAGAGATTAAAGGTAATATATCTTTACGGTTGAATAAAGATATGACCTTTGTGCAATTTTTTCCAATTTTAGGTCAACCGGCCTTGGCTATGGATATTTTCAGCCTCACATCTTCACTTAGTTTTCCAGCAGAGCTTATAAGTGATGATTCGTCATTGCTGACGCCGTTTTACCCTGGAATGCAGACAGGGGTTTTTGAAAAGGATGGCAAGTATTTGCGCCATAAGGCGGAAACAAAAGATGGAAAATTGTTTCTCAATGGCCAGGAGGTGCTGTTGCAGTAATCGGGCAGGAAATGACAAACCGACACAGCTGATATTATCGTGTGTGACTGTGACGGTTTGTCAAAAGTTAAGAGAGGCGTGCGATTGTGACATCTTGTCAAAAAAACAACACTTCACAAGGAAGTATGAACGGACTGAAGTTCTCTTTGTGTTTGTTATATCCTTGTGATATTAATATCTTGAGTCAGCATAGCCCACCCAGCCGCCTGCCTCAACAAGGGCTCGGTTGAAATCTGATATTTCAAAAGGAAAGACCTCTTCTTCGTCTGCTATAGCAAAGCGAAGAGTCATTTTATCCATATCGGTTGTCACAGTTGTTTCATTATTGGCAAATTTCTTAAAAATACGATCGAGAACATCTGCTGAAAGTTCCACCGCCATCATTCCGCAGTTAAACATGTTCTGTTTGAAGATTCTGGCAAAGCTTTCTGCGATAACGATGTTGATATCGTTTACCTCCAGTGCCCAGGGGGCGTGTTCCCTCGATGACCCACAACCAAAGTTTGCTCGTGTTACCACAACGTTGTTTTTTTCGACATCTGCTTGCGCATTGAACCCTGGCAGGATTAGATCTTCCAGGAGATATGGTTTAAGGGCTTCTTTGGTGATTTCTGTCAGGTATCTTGCTGGAATGATTTCGTCAGTGTTAATATCAGCCCGATCAAGAAACATCACTTTTCCGTTGAATTCTTTCATTATTTCTTCCCCGCCTTGTAAAGGGTTGAATTGGTGATTGTACCTGTTAGTGCAGTTGCCGCAGCCGATGCAGGGCTCATTAAATGAACCATTCCACCTTTACCCATTCGGCCACTGAAATTACGATTTGTTGTTGATGCACAGACTTCCCCAGCTGCGAGTACGCCGTTACTCATGCCAAGGCATGCGCCGCACGTGGGATTGGTGACGCAAAAACCGGCGTCCATGAAAATCTTAATAATACCTTCTTCCAGAGCCTGGCTGTAAATTGCAGGAGATGCGGGTGAAACAACCCCTCTAACCCCTTCCTTGATGTGCTTGCCATCGAGGATTTGTGCTGCGATGCGAAGATCTTCGATTCTGCCATTGGTGCAGGAACCAATATAGACCTGATCGACTTTTTCAGACGACATTTCACTTACAGGGCGCACTTGGTCGGGTTTATAACCAAAGGTGGTCACCGGTACAAGTGTTGCGGCATCGATTTCGATAACCTGTGCATAGGTGGCATCAGGATCTGCGGTAAATTCAAGGTATTTTTCAAGAGCTGCTTCTTTGGAAGAAAACTCGTCACTGATAAATTTCCACAGGTAGTCGACAGTAACCATGTCAGGAGCGCAGATACCGCTGGTGCCACCCGCTTCAACCGCCATATTACACAGCGTCATACGGGATTCCATGGACATGGCGTCGATTACATTACCGGTAAATTCGATTACTTTATTGGTGGCTCCGTTAACGCCTAGTTTGCCGATGATCGCTAGGATCACGTCTTTTGCGTAAACACCCTGCGGCAACGTTCCGTTTACGGAGATTTTTATTGACTCTGGATATTGAAAAGCACACACACCCTTGAGGATGCCGACTTCAAGGTCTGTGGTTCCAACACCCGCCGCAAAAGCTCCAAATGCGCCGTGGGTACAGGTATGTGAGTCCCCCATGATAACTGTATATCCGGGGCGAACAAATCCTTTTTCAGGAAACAGTGCATGACAGACTCCGTTTTCTCCAATATCAAAAAAATCTTTGATATTGTGACGATTGGCCCAGTCTCGAATGATTTTGCCCTGCATAGCAGTTTTTGAATCTTTAGCCGGTGTGACATGATCAATTACCGCCTTGATTTTTGTCGGATCAAACACCCGATCCATATCTCTTGCCACCAGATCATTGATGGCTACAGGGGTGGTAATTTCATGGCAAAACACTGCATCAAGATTGATTACATGGATGTCACCAAAAGGGTTATCTACCCGGTGGGAATCGAATATTTTTTCTGCAATCGTTTTTCCCATATTGTTCTCCTCTTTGTTGTTATAATTCGTCTAGTTTTTAAAAAGTCTTCTGGGTGGAGTTACCACCCAGATGGCTTTTAATACCTTGTCGCCACGATTTTTAAATTCGTGCGGGATATCAGAAGGGAATGAGAGGCTGTCGCCCTCGCTCAGGATGTAGGATTCGTTACCGTACAGTAGCTCCGCCTCACCCTCCAGAATTGTGCCGAATTCCCTACCGGGATGCCCATACTCCTGGTCGCCTGTGGTGCCATTTTTCTTGATTTCAAGCAGGAAGGCTTCAACTTCCGGATCCTTTGAAGAATCTCCGTTGATGGAAAGTTGATGAATGACAACCTTTTCTTTTTGAATTGACCCGCGCTCCGAAGCTTTCAGTACGGAAACCAAACGTTTTTGCCGATAGTTACTGAAAAGATACTCGTAATCGATATCAAGGATATCGGCAATGAGCAGCAGGTTGTCAACGGATGGAGATACCTTGTTTCGTTCGATTTGCGAGATGAGGCTTTCACTGACATGTGCCCTTTTGGCAACATCTTTGAGCGTATAACCCTTTCGCTCCCGGACGGCACGAAGCTTTTCTCCAAATTTGTATTTCATTTTTGGTTTCATATATACTTAATCTCCTGAAGTATATATAAAGCCAGCTGGCTGTCTTTGTCAACGTTTTTTTTACAGTCAATATCGTAGGGAGGTTGGTTCGTAAAGTTTACTGTTTCCGGGGCTTGTAATTCGTTATTGATACACCGGTGAGAATCAGTAATCCGCCTGTCAGAACAATAGCAGTAATGGTTTCACCCAGGATGAGCCAGGAAAGGAGAAGTGAAAAGACGGGAACCAGGTTGATAAATATTCCTGCCCGGGTTGCACCAATCTTTTGTATACCACGGTAATAGAGAGAAAATCCTATTGCCGTACCAAAAATGCCGAGATAGGCAAGAGATGTCCAGTCAAGTATTTGCAGGGAGCCAAGGCGACTGAACAAATGTTCCTGTGCGGCTGGAAAGGCGAGGAGGATAGTGCCGATAATTGCAGAATAGCAGACACTTGTCATGGGAGACATGCTGTTGAGTACTGAGCGGCCAATGATGGAATAGGCAGCCCAGCTGAAGACACAGCCGAGCATGGCCGCTTCGCCAGTACCGAACTTTCCAGCAAACAAAAGTGTTGGGTGTCCGTTACTGATCACAAGGATAGCACCTGTCAACGAAAGGATAATACCGAAGAATTGTAACAGAGTAAGTCTTTCACCAAGAAAGGTGGCTGCAAAAAAAGTTATGACCAGGGGAGTGCAGGCAATAATCATGGAGGCGCGACCTGCACTGACACTATGCAGGCCGTTAAAGAAAAAAATGTTATACAGGAATACTCCGGTAACACCGAGCAATATCAGTGGCAGCCAGAGTTTTCGGGGTGGTGGGGGCAGTTTTTTCTCGGAGGTGAGTACAAGAATAATCATACCGATGGAAGCGATGAAAAAACGCAAAAATGCAGCGCTTGCGGGTTCTACGTTGCCTGCAAGCAGTCGTCCGGCAATAAAGGTTCCACCCCATAACATCATGGTGAAAACAAGAGAGAAGTAGGTGAGTATTTGCATAGTATCTTTTTGAGAATTTATGAGAAAAAAATGGCTCAACACCAGGGAGACACTACATCTCAGATTCGCGGGAGTCAATAGAGCAAAGCTCTAAGGTTGATTATAGAGAGAAAAACGTGCTACTCTAAGTCAGGAAACCGGGGCAGAAAACGTTGACGATACGGGGGGGGGACATGAAAACTATTCTAGGTACACTATTTCTTTTTCAATTTTTACTGGTAGCTGCTTTGGCAGGACGTGTCCAGGCAAACAGCATAGCTGGTATTCAATTTGAACCTTCGTCAGGCACCCTGAAGTTCGGCGAAATGGTGAAGGTTTCACTGGCCTATGAGGATATTTCAGCAAGAAAGTTCATTATTCATTTGGATCCACTGGCCCAAAATCGTGTACTGCCTCATCAATTTTCGACAGAAACAAAAATCCGTAATCTGCCTGATGGGCAAATCAACAGAAAATTTACCCTTTTGGCTGGAACTTCGACTCTGGTGGATGGTATGCGAATAAGGGTGGAAGATGTGTTTAGTCATCGTCTTCTGTTTAGCGTGGTTATTCCAGTGCATTTTACTTTTGAACCGCGGGCTTCCCTGGTTTCTGGCAGAGTGGTTTCCACGCGCCCAATTACTTCTGATCGGGTGATCCATGATGATAGGAGATTTACTCTTACAAAAAACTCTATTTCGACCCTGCCCCTTCGCAGGCCACCAAAGGTTTCCGGTTCGTATCTTCGTCTAAGTCCGGAATTGATTAACAGGGTGAAGATCGCAGTACCCATCGCCCCCCCTTCCAACAATTATAGGCCCTACATATCTGTTTCCTGGATTCGACCACCGGATCGTCCTGATGGTGTTGGCGGTGAGTGGAATGCCAAGATGGAGAATTTTATGCGCCAGCTGAATTATATTCTAAAGGTCGAGTTGCAGTTCAGAACAGGTGATACTGCATATTGGCAGGATTATTTTGGAGAACAGGATGTTACGGTATACGATAAGGCGGCAATATATCTTGGTTGTCTCGGTATGATTCAGGGGCATGAAGGAGCTGGGGGGGACAAATGAAGCTATATAGGTTATTAGTTGGAATCTTAGCACTATTACTTACTGTAACAACAGTCCTTTGGGCCGATGATTCACAACAGCAGGAAGAGTTGACGACAAAAAAGGTCAATACATCTGTTTTTGAAGCAATTAGAGACAACCAGCTGCAAAACGGGAATAAAATGTCTTTTAAACCGCCACAACCTCCGATATCAATGGGGGACGAGAAGACGGAAAGAATGTATAAAGAGGCATGGCAGGCCTATTATCAATATTTATCCCGTGGCCTTGAGCATCGACAACAGGTTTATCGCTGGCAGTTCAGATCCTCCAAAATTATTTTTTATACAGTATTACTGCTGGTTTTTATTGGTATAATCTTTTCCGGTATACAATTTTACAAGGCGATGCGTCTGGCAAGCGGGTCTTCGGAAAGTGATGAAGCACATTCGGAATCAATGCGAAGTGAATTTGAGGCAACACCGGGAGGAATCAAGATCAGTTCGCCGGTTTTGGGGGTAATTATTCTCACAATTTCGCTTGCCTTTTTTTATCTTTATCTGGTTTATGTCTATCCTATAAACGAGTTATTTTAATGTGTTGGCAGGTAGTCAGGAAAGGGAAAATGTGAATAAAAAATTGAAAATGAACAGGGAGGAAATCAGCTGGGTCTTGTATGATGTTGGTAATTCAGCGTTTGTTCTTGTGATGATAACGGCTTTGATGCCGATTTTTTTTAAGGATCTTGCGGCAGGTTCTATGTCCGCGGCCGAGTCCACCGCAAACTGGGGTTTTGCAAATTCGGCAGCTTCCTTAATCTTAGCATTGTTGGCGCCAATTCTTGGGGCAATGGCCGATTACAAAAAGCGGAAAAAACGGTTTTTCCTCTTTTTCCTGGCTTTAGGGATTGGTTTTACTTTGCTTTTGCCTCTTGTTGGGGAAAGTCAGTGGCTGTTATGTCTGGTTTTATTTGTTGTGGCCAGGGTAGGGTGGGCTGGAGCCAATATCTTTTACGATGCATTTCTTGTCGATGTCACCAGCCGTGAGCGTATGGACGCTTTGTCTTCAAAGGGCTTTGCTTATGGCTATATTGGTAGTGTGATTCCCTTTGGTCTGATACTCTGGCTTATCTTTTCTGCAGGAATGCACGCTTCTCTGCCCCCAACTGCTACAAAAACAGGTTTTGTAATCGTTGCATTCTGGTGGTTGATTTTTTCTTTGCCGGCAATTAAAAATCTTCGCCAGGTGCACTTCATTGCCTCGACAGGATCTGGAGTACGAGAGAGTTTTGGTCGTCTTGTGCAGACGGTAAGAAATATCCGTAAGCACAAACAGGTTTTTCTCTTTTTGGCTGCTTATTTTTTCTATATTGATGGTGTGGGGACAATAATCTCCATGTCCACTGTTTATGGCAGGGATATCGGTTTTGGTGCAACACTGCTGATTGTAGTACTGCTTTTTATTCAGATCGTTGCTTTTCCTTTTGCGTTGTTGTTTGGACGTTTGGCGAGTCTGTTTTCAACAAAACGTATGTTGTTTGTCGGTATTGTTATTTACTGTCTGGCTACGCTGCTCGCTTTTTTACTGCCTTCAATTGCTGACCCGTCTCTGAAACTTATGAGTTTTTGGTGTATTGCGTTTCTTGTGGCTTCAGCTATGGGTGGTATTCAGGCGCTCAGCAGGAGTTTTTTTGGTAAATTGATTCCAGCAGAGAAAAGTGCGGAATTTTTTGGTTTTTACAATATTTTTGGTAAATTCGCGGCGATTACCGGCCCGCTCATGATGGGGGTAACTACCAGAATGACTGGAGAATCCCGGTGGGGTGTTTTATCTATTATGATTCTCTTTGTACTTGGTGGGGTTTTGCTCACTCTGGTTGATGACGGCAGTTAATGTGCCATCAACCAGAATAAAAGAATCAATCTTCTTTCAGATCGTCAGGCAATGAACAGGTGTTGAGGAAATCCCTGATACTGTCAATATCCTTGAGACGCCCGTAAACGGTGATAACATCACCAACCAGTAATCTGGTATTACCTCTGGCAATGATAATTTGCCCACCCCGTTTAACGGAGACCATGTTAATGGTATCCGGCAAAGCAAGG
>Ga0256845_1003009_pt1 | contig 11706 bp, 22 predicted proteins | sample RiftiametaG_FD_189101 | JGI IMG/M metagenome (GOLD analysis project Ga0256845, IMG submission 189101) | Tube worm associated microbial communities from hydrothermal vent at the East Pacific Rise, Pacific Ocean - Riftia | ecosystem: Host-associated > Annelida > Integument > Unclassified ... | reverse complement strand
TTCACATACTTTCATCAATAGTTTCTTCCTATCATCAATTTTACCAACCGCATATGTTCTGGCACCATCACCATAATAACCTTTATAAATAGAGCCAACATCAATTCCTATTATATCGCCTTCTGCCAAAATAACGTCTTTAGAAGGTATTCCGTGAACAACCTCATGATTTAACGAAGTACACAGAGTAGCCGGAAAACGGTTACGTCCACTACCGTAGCCCTTAAATCCGGGTTTTGCGTCCAACCCCAATATTCTTTCTTCAGCCCAGGTATCAAGTTCATAGGTTGACACTCCCGGCTTTATTTTGTCTTCTATCTCACTTAAAATAATAGCTATGATTCTATTAGCCTCACGCATTAGCTTAAGTTCATTATCTTTTTTTTGAATTATCACAGTTTAATTTCCCGAATTTTATTTTCTGCCCTTCATTCTGCCTTTTTTAGAAAAAGACTCATAATTTCTCATAGTTAACTGTGCCTCTATCTGCTGAACTGTATCCATCGCAACACCAACCACAATCAAAATTGAGGTACCACCAAAATAAAAGTTCAAACCCATGCCGGTTGAAACCCAACCGGGTAAGATAGAGTATAGAGCACCACCGATAAACGGAATTTCAGCCACCTTAAACCCATTCATGAAAATTTCAGGAACAAGTGCAATTAATGCAAGATAGATAGCCCCTATAAAAGTCAACCTTGACAACACCTTGTCAATATAATCGGATGTGTTTTTACCTGCTCTTATACCTGGAATAAATCCACCGTTCTTCTTTAGATTATCAGCTACATCCGAAGGATTAAATATAATAGAGACATAGAAGAAAGTAAAAAATATAATAGATGTTATAAATAAGGCATCGTAAAAAGGCATACCGGGACTCAATTGTCTGGTAATCCAGTCTGCTATACCATTACCCCTGAATATACTTGCAATGGTTCCGGGAAAAGCAATTACAGACGATGCAAAAATTATCGGAATAACTCCACCCGTATTTACCTTTAATGGCAAGAACGTACTCTGACCACCCAACATCTTTCTGCCTTGAACTCTCTTGGCATAAGAGATAGGTATTCGCCTCTGTCCCATTTCTACAAAGACAATGAATCCTATAATACCAGCCATTATAACTAACATAATTATAATGGTCAGAATATTCATTTCACCATTTCTTAGTTTTTCAAGAACACCTAATGTTGCAGGAACAAAACCAATAACAATACCCGCAAATATTATCAAAGATATACCATTACCGATACCTCTGTCTGAGATTTGTTCACCAAGCCACATAATAAAAACAGTACCTGTTGTTAAGGTGATAACGGTTAAAAACCTAAAACCCCAACCGGGATTAAGAACAACATTACCACTCATCATCTTTTCCAAACCTATTGAGATACCAAAAGCCTGAATTGCACAAATAACAACCGTACCATATCTTGTATATTGAGTGATTTTCTTTGTCCCAAGCTCTCCCTCTTTTGAAATTCTTTCAAGATAAGGCCAAACAACCTGTAATAATTGCAGGATAATCGAAGCACTGATATAGGGCATAATACCCAAGGCAAAAATAGTCATTCTTGACATATTTCGACCGGAAAACATATCAATAAATCCGAGAATACCATGTTGCTGACTCTTAAAAAACTCAGCCAAAGCAACCATATTTATACCCGGAATAACAATCTGCGATCCGACTCTATAAACAGCAAGAAGTAAAAAAGTGAAAATAATTCTCTTTCTTAATTCAGGAACAACAAATATATTTCTAAAAAATGTAATCAACTTAATACTCCTTTTATAAAATTATAGCCTCTCCGCCAACCTTACCTATTTTATCCAAAGCACTCTTAGAAAATTTATGTGCATGAATCTTTGTTTTTTTTGATATTTCACCGTCTCCGAGAACCTTAATCTTCAAATTCTTGTCGGTTACTAATCTCTTGGTATAAAAATCAGCCAAGGTAACTTCTTCGAGTCCTAAAGCTTCTATTTTTCCTAAATTTACAACACTATACTCTGTTCTAAATATATTCGTGAATCCTCTTTTAGGAATTCGTCTTACAAGTGGCATTTGACCACCTTCAAAACCTCTTTTCCTTGAATATCCACTTCTCGATTTTTGTCCGTTCATACCCTTCCCGGCTGTTTTCCCAAAACCGGAACCCGGACCTCTACCTATTCTTTTCTTTTTTTTTATCGCACCTTTCGCAGGCTTTAAATTTGCCAATGATATCATTTTTTTACCCCCGAAACTTCAAGCATAAAAACAATTTTATTAATCATACCTCTAATCTCAGGTCGATCTTCTCTTATAACTTGAGAATTCAATTTAGTAAGTCCCAATCCTCTAACTATAGCCCTTTGCTTTTCATTCCTACCTATAATGCTTTTTACAAGTTTTATATTTAACATAGGATATTTTTTCTTTACTGCCATAACTCCTCCTCAGTCAGATTCCGTTTTAATCTGAAAATTTCAGGTTTTTTTAAACTTCTTAGACCTTCTATTGTTGCTTGAGCTACAGTAAGTGTATTCTTACTCTTAATGCTCTTCGTAAGAATATTCTTTATCCCGGCAAGTTCCATAATTACACGAACAGCACCTCCGGCAATAACACCCGTTCCCGGTGATGCAGGTCTTAAAACAACTCTTCCAGAACCAAATTTACCAATATTATAATAGGATATTGTATCGTTAAAAACCGGTACGTCTATAATGTTTTTCTTTGCCATGGCTATTGCTTTTTTTATAGCCAAGGGTACTTCCTGTGCCTTGCCCATACCAAAACCAACCTTACCGTTTCGGTTACCAACTACAACTGCCGCAGAAAAGCGTAAATTCTTACCACCTTTAACAACCTTTGTAACCCTTCTAATAGAGATCACTTCTTCATCAAATAAATCTTCTGTATTTTCAGTTATCTGCACTTTGCTCTCCTTAAAACTTTATTCCATTTTCTCTTGCAGTATCAGCAATAATCTTAACTCGACCTGCATATAGATATACATTTCTATCAAAAATAACATTCTTTATTTTTTTCTCTTTTAATCTTTTAGCTATTAATTCTCCAAGCATTTTTGCAGCTTCTTTATCCTTGGTGCTTTTAAGATTCGGTCTTAGTTCTTTTTCAAGAGTAGAAGCAGTTAATATTACACTCGATTTTTCATCATCAAAGACCTGTGCGTAAAGATACTTATTTGTCTTAGTTACCATTAATCTTGGTTTTGATGCTGTCCCTACCAACTGACTTCTCAAACGATTTCTAATTCTTTTTTTTCTTTTACTTTTTACAATATACTTTGGTGTTATCATACTACACTCCTGCTGTTTTTCTAACTTTCTGTCTCAGGTATTGTCCTTCTACCCTGATACCCTTCAACTTATAAGGTTCAACCGGTCTAATCTTCTTAATATTTGCAACCGTTTGCCCCAACAGAGCCTTATCAAAGGAATGAAGAACAAATGAACCGGGATTCTCCTGCGTAGCTGTAACACCCTTGGGAAGTTTATAATTCACAGGATGAGAATACCCTACCTGAAGGTTTATTGTATCACCCTTTACAGTAGAACGCCATCCCTTACCATGAATTTCAAGCTTCTTTGAAAAGCCCTTCTCAACGCCGAATATAGCATTATTCATAAGACTCCAAATTAAACCCTGAAAAGGCTTATAAGAGTCATCCTTTCTATTTACCCAGAGATTATTCTCTTCAAGTTTAACCTCTATGCCCTCTAAAATATTTATACTCAATTCACCCTTTGGACCCTTAACTAAGGCAAGACCGTCTTTAATCTCGACTTTTACGGAACCACTAACGGTAATTGGTTTTGATGCTAATCTAGACATTCTATTTCCTCCACTTACCAAACATAAAGCAGCACTTCACCGCCTACATTATTCTTTTTACAAGATTTCCCGGTCATAATGCCCTTGGAGGTAGAAACAAACGCAACACCAAGTCCTCCTAAGACAACAGGTATATTTTCTACATCGGCATAAACTCTACGCCCAGGCTTTGAAATTCTTTTAATTCCATCAATAACCGGAGTTTTTCCGTCATATTTCAAATCGACAAGTATCTGTCCGGGAAAAGTACTATCATCTAACTTAAACCCTTTTATATACCCCTCGTCCTTTAATAACTTAGCAACTTCCATTTTAATTTTAGAAACAGGTACGGCAACTTGAAGTTTTTCAACCATTAGTCCGTTCCTAATTCTCGTTAACATATCTGCAATTGGATCTGTATGACTCATATTTACTCCTTACCAAGATGCCTTTGTAACACCGGGAACTTCACCTCTAAGAGATAACTCCCTAAAGCATAATCTACATAACTCAAATTTTCTATAAACAGCCCTTGTTCTTCCGCATAATCTACATCTCGTACCGACTCTAACTCTGTATTTTTGTGGTTTTAATGCCTTTGCAATAGTTGATTTCTTTGCCATTATTCCTCCTAATCGGTAAAGGGCATTCCCATTTTCTTTAACAACGCCCTTGCGTACTCATTCTTTTTAGCAGATGTTACAATAGTTATCGACATCCCTCTTACCTTATCAACCTTATTATAATCTATTTCCGGAAAAACAAGTTGATCTTTCATAGCAAAGGTGTAATTTCCCCTACCATCAAAAGACTTCGGTGATATCCCATGAAAGTCCTTGATTCTCGGAATAGTAATTGATACAAGTCTATCAAAAAAATCATACATTCTCTCGCCCCTAAGAGTTACCGAAACTCCAATAGGCTGTCCTTCTCTCAATCTAAAAGTCGCAATTGATTTTTTAGCTCTTCTTATTACAGGTTTCTGACCCGATATGGTTGTCAACTCATCAATAACCTTATCAAGAACCTTGATGTTCTGAGTTGCTTCTCCTACTCCTGCATTTATTACAATCTTTTCAAGCTTTGGGACTAACATAATATTTGAAAGTCCAAGTTCTTTTTTAAGCTCTTCTCTCGTTTCTTCTTTAAATTTTTTATATACTCTGTTCATTTTCTTCTCCAATTCCTAATCAAGAACAGTCTTACACTTATTGCAAATTCTGGATTTTTTATTATCCTTAACGCTGATGTTTATTCTTACACCCTGTTCACAATCACTGCAATAATACATAACACTTGATATTGGAATTGCTCCTTCTCTGTCAACTATACCACCCTGTATGTTTTTCTGAGGATTTGCTCTGACATACTCCTTTAGGATATGTACCTGTTCAACAACGATTCTGTTTTTCTTTAAAAGTATATGCTGAACCTTACCAACCTTTCCCTTATCAGTTTTCTTACCCCTTTTTACAACTACGGGATCACCAATTTTTAATTTAGTACTACCCATCTTATATTACCTCCGGTGCCAAAGAAACAATCTTCATAAATTTTTTTTCTCTTAACTCTCTTGCTACCGGTCCGAAAACTCTGGTACCTACGGGTTCCTTATCTTTATCAATAAGTACAGCAGCATTATCTGAAAATCTTATATAAGAACCGTCTCGCCTTCGTGATTCATAAGAAGTTCTCACTACAACAGCCTTAACAACCTCACCTTTCTTTATCTTTGAATTAGGCTCGGCAACCTTAACTGCACCAACAAAAACATCGCCTATATGAGCAACCCTTCCAACAGCTCCGCCAATCGCTCTTATAAACATAATTGACTTAGCTCCCGAATTATCAGCCACCTTTAATCTGGTTTGCATCTGTATCATTTTACAACTCCATCTTCACTTGGTTTAGAAGAAATTATATCAATAACAAGCCACTTCTTTTTCTTACTAATCGGCCTTACCAATTTCATTTTTACAACATCTCCAACTCTGCATTTATTCTCATAATCATGAGCAAGATATTTTTTCTTCTTTCGTACAATTTTCTTATATACCGGATGCTGAAATATTCTCTCAACATCCACAGTTACGGTTTTTTCCGCTTTAACGGAACTAACCTCACCTGTCATAGTTATTGTAACACTCTTTTTATTATCCATTTTTTGACCTCTTTTCATATTTAACTGTCAACAATCTGGCAACTTCTCTCTTCGTTTGACTAATTTTATGTAAATTATCCTGTTGACCAAGAGCCTTTTGCATTTTTTGTTTAAAAAGCTTTTCTCGTTCTTCTTTAATCTTGCTGTCAATCTCTTGATCAGAAAGTACTCTAATATCTTTAGCTTTCATATTCAACTCCTACTTTTCCCTCTTAACAAAACGGGTTCTTACGGCAAATTTCCTCTGTGCAAGTTTCATTGCCTGTTTAGCAACACTCTCTTCAACTCCCTCAAGTTCATAAATAATTCTGCCTCTCTTTAATACATCAACCCAAAACTCAGGATCTCCCTTTCCCTTACCCATTCTTACTTCAACTGGTTTTGAAGTAACCGGTTTATACGGGAACACTCTAATCCACATTTTTCCGTTTCTCTTGACATGCCTGTTAATTGCTACCCTGCCAGCTTCAATCTGTCTTGCTGTAATCCAACAATTTTCCAAAACCTGCAAACCATAATCTCCAAACTCAAGAGTATTGCCTTTAGTTGCCTTACCACGCCTTTTTCCTCTAAAGACCTTTCTATGTTTAACTTTTGACGGCATTAACATCGTTATTCTCCTTTTGCTTCAAGTTCTATATCTTTCTTCTTATATCTTTCTTTCTCTTTATCACCGTTGTATATCCACACCTTAATACCAATTTGTCCGTACTCGGTATGAGCCTCGGCAAAACCATAATCAATATCTGCCCTTAAAGTCTGTAAGGGAAGTTTCCCAAAGAGATACCACTGAGATCTTGCTATTTCCGCACCACCTAATCTCCCGCCAACCTTTATTTTAATCCCGATAGCACCGGCTCTTAATGATGATTCAACAGATTTTTTCATCGCTCTTCTGTATGATATTCTCTTCTCAATTTGATACGCAATTCCCTCTGCAACTAATTGAGATACAAGCTCGGGATACTTTATTTCAATAACATCAATTAAAATCTTATCAACAGGTCTTCCGCAGATAGCCTTAATTGTTTTTTTCATTTCTTTTACACCGGATCCACCTTTACCAATGATTATTCCCGGTCTTCCCGTATTAATCTGAACTCTTATCGTATCAGAAATTCTCTTCAACTCAATAGATGCAATACCGGCATGCTTATATTTTTTCTTCAGAGTCTTTCTTATCTTAAGATCAGTATGAAAGAGATCCACATAATTTTTCCCTTTACCAAACCATAAAGAAAGCCAACTTTTATTAAAACCTAATCTAAATCCGTAAGGATGTGTTTTTTGACCCATTATTATTCCCCTTTCCTTTCATCTAAGTAAACCGTCAGATGAGCATATCTTTTTAAAATACTTACTCCACGACCCCTTGCAGTAGCCCTGAATCTCTTTTGATATGGTGCCTTATCTGCAAAAATCTCCGAAATATAAAGATCATCGACATCTACATTCGGACTCTTTACTTGAGCATTAGCAACAGCTGAATTTAAAACTTTCAATACCAACCCGCTTGCCTTCTTCTTCTTTGAAAACCTTAATATGGTAATAGCTTCCCCCGCATCCTTATTCCTGATCATATCAGCAACAAGTCTTATTTTTCTCGGAGATATTTTTAAATATTTTCCTTTTGCAACAGTTAAATGTTCCATTCCGTCTCCTATTTATTCTTAGAGGTGTGTCCCCTGTAATTCCTTGTTATTGAGAATTCACCTAATTTAAGTCCTACCATATTTTCAGTAACAAAAACCGGTAAGAATTTTTTTCCATTATGTACAGCAAGAGTAAGTCCAACCATCTCAGGAATTACCGTAGAACTTCTTGACCAAGTTTTAATAACTTCTCGCTTCTTGGAATTCTTAGCAGCAAGTACTTTTTTATACAGTTTTTCCTCTATAAATACACCTTTTTTAATTGATCGTGCCATTGCTTAACTTCTCCTCTTAACAATAAATTTTTGAGTCCTCTTATTATTTCTTGTTCTATAACCCTTTGTCGGTTTACCCCAAGGAGTCACCGGAATTCTTCCACCCTTGGTTTTACCTTCACCACCGCCATGCGGATGATCTATCGGGTTCATAACAGTTCCTCTAACATGAGGTCTCTTGCCTAACCATCTACTTCTTCCGGCTTTTCCAACCTTTATATTATTTCTCTCCATATTGCCTAATTGTCCGATAGTTGCTCGACAATTAATATGAATTTTTCTTAACTCGCCTGATGGCATCTTAAGAAGTGCATACTGTCCCTCTTTAGCCATTAAGGTAGCATAACCACCTGCTGTTCTGGCAATTTGTGCTCCCCTTCCCGGTTGGAATTCAATATTATGAATAACCGTACCAACAGGAATATTCTTTAATAATAAAGCATTTCCAGAAGTTATATCAGCCTCACCGTTTGAAGAAATAACAGAATCACCAACTGTTATTCCGTCAGGTGCAAGAATATATCGTCTATCACCGTCTTCATATTTAACAAGAGCAATTCTCGTAGTTCTATTCGGATCGTACTCAATAGTTTCAAGCACTCCTGCAACATCCAGTTTATTTCTTTTAAAATCTATTATTCTATACTTTCTTTTATGACCGCCACCTCTAAATCTTATAGTTATTCTACCATTATTATTTCTACCACCTGACTTTTTCAAAGTAACCAATAGTTTCTTATAAGGTTTGTCCGTTGTAATTTCATCGAAAGTATATCCGGTCATACCTCTATGACCGGGCGTTGTAGGTTTATATTTTTTAATACCCATTATCCCACCTCAAAATATTCTAACATCTTTGCCTTTTCATTAAGTTTAATATAAGCTTTTTTCCATGAAGATCTCTTACCGGTATATTTACCGTATCTCTTTTCTTTTCCGCTATAATTCATTATCTTTACTGAATCGACCTTAGTGTCAAACAGCTTTTCTACTGCATATTTAACTTGAATTTTATTCGCATTTTTATGCACTTTAAAACATAAAACTCTTTCATTATCCTTCAAGTCGGTAGTCTTTTCAGTAATAAACGGTGCAATAATTATATCAGTATTTTCCAATCTCATTTTAATACCTCTGTTATTTTTGTAATTGCTTCAACTGTAACCAATATATGATCATAATGCAATGAATCATAAATATTCAATTCTTTAGAATCAATTGCCTTGATACTCGGTATATTTCTTGTAGAAGTCAATAATTCTTCATTATCTTTACTATCAATAATAAGTATCTTATTATACTTGAAATTCTTCAATTTTTCAATTGCCTCTCTTGTTTTTGTCGAACCAATCAATAATTCGTCAACAACAATCAATTTATCATTACGTACCTTTTCAGATAAAACTGATTTCAAGGCATTTCTTTTTGCCTTCTTAGGCATATTATAGGAGTAATCCCTTGGTTTCGGTCCAAAAGTAATACCACCCTTTCTCCATATCGGACTTCTTGTAGAACCGGCTCTCGCTCTGCCTGTACCTTTTTGCTTCCAAGGTTTTTTACCTCCACCGGATACCTCACCTCTTGTCTTTGTAGAGGCAGTTCCTCTTCTTTGGTTTGCCCTGAAGTTTTTTACAGCCTCATAAATTAAATGCTCTCTCAATTCATAATTAAAAACATCATCTGACAACTCTAAATCCTTAACATCTTCATTATTTATATTTTTTACTTTTATCAGCATAATTAACTCCTTTTAAAGGATTCCTTCATTATATAAACATAGTTTCCATTAAAACCGGGGACAGAACCCTTCAAAAGAATAATATTATTGTCAAGATCAACCTTAACTACATTAATACCTTTTACAGATTTAGTCTTTCCACCCATTCTTCCCGGCATTTTTTGCCCTTTCAATACCTCTCCGGGATACGCACACATACCAACCGAACCGGGTCTTCTGTGATGCATTGAACCGTGTGTTTTTTTACCGCCGGCAAAATTCCATCTCTTAACTACGCCTTGAAAACCTTTTCCCTTTGTTTTACCTATAACCACAACACTTTCGTTCTCTTCAAAAATATCAGCCTTTATACTATCTCCAAGATTTATATTTTCATCATCAACAAAAAATTCCTTTATTACTTTTGTCGGCGGAACCTTAGCTTTTTCAAAATGCCCCTTCATAGGTTTGTTAACCTTCTTTATCTTTTTCTCTTCAACTAATCCTAATTGAACCTTCTTAAGATTGTTGTTATCATTAATCTTTTTTTGTATAACAAGACATGGACCGGCTTTTACTACAGTAACGGGTATTACATTACCCTCTTCTGTAAATATCTGAGTCATTCCAATCTTCTTTCCTATCAATCCTTGTATCATATTATTCACCCTTTAATTTCCACTTCTTCTAAGAAATAGAATTCCCTAAATAATTAGTTAGATTTTACCTCTACTTCCACACCAGCCGGAAGATCCATTTTTTTCAATTCAGCAATAGTATCGTCATTATGATTAATAATTTCAATCAAACGTGCATGACTTCTTCGCTCAAAATGTTCTCTTGATTTTTTATCAACATGAGGTGATCTTAACACACAAAATCTCTCGATTTTTGTAGGTATCGGTATGGGACCGGCAATTGTAGCACCGGTTCTCTTTGCCTTATTAACAATTTCTGCCGAAGACATATCAAGTATCCTACTATCAAAAGACTTAAGTTTAATCCTGATTTTAGTATTCATATTTCCTCTTTTTTATTCAATAATATCGGTTACCGAACCTGCACCGATTGTTCTTCCACCCTCTCGGATAGCAAATTTCAAACCCTTTTCCATAGCAATTGATGTTATCAACTCTATCTCAAATACCGCATTATCTCCAGGCATTACCATATCTACGCCGTCAGCTAACTTTACGCTTCCGGTTACATCAGTCGTCCTAAAGAAAAATTGAGGCCTGTAGCCAGTTACAAATGGTGTATGTCTTCCACCTTCATCCTTACTTAATACATATACCTCGGCTTTGAACTTCTTATGAGGAGCTATTGTTCCCTTCTTTGCCAATACCATACCTCGTTCAACATCCTCTCTATTAGTCCCTCTAAGTAAAATACCTACATTATCGCCGGCTTGACCCTGATCAAGTAACTTCTTAAACATCTCTACGCCGGTTACTACCTTAAGCTGAGTGTCTCTAATTCCTACTATCTCTATCTCATCACCTACCTTTACTATTCCTCGTTCTATCCTTCCGGTTACGACTGTCCCTCTACCACTTATAGTAAATACATCCTCAATAGGCATCAAATAATCCAAATCAACAGGTCTTGCCGGTAACTCTATATAAGAATCTACGGCATCCATTAATTCCAATATATTCTTATTCCACTCGGCATCGGCAGGTTCATCACTCTCCATTGCTCTTAATGCACTACCTCGAATTATCGGAATATCATCACCGGGGAAATCATACTCGCTCAATAATTCCTGTATCTCCATCTCTACTAAATCCAATATCTCATCATCATCTACCATATCAACCTTATTCATAAATACTACTATTGCAGGAACATTTACCTGTCTTGCCAATAATATATGCTCTCGGGTCTGAGGCATTGGACCGTCGGCACCACTTACTACCAATATCGCTCCATCCATCTGGGCAGCTCCGGTTATCATATTCTTTACATAATCTGCATGACCGGGACAATCTATATGTGCATAATGACGGGTCTTGGTGTCATACTCAACATGAGAAATCTGAATCGTTATTCCTCGCTCTTTCTCT
>Ga0256845_1003008_pt1 | contig 11706 bp, 10 predicted proteins | sample RiftiametaG_FD_189101 | JGI IMG/M metagenome (GOLD analysis project Ga0256845, IMG submission 189101) | Tube worm associated microbial communities from hydrothermal vent at the East Pacific Rise, Pacific Ocean - Riftia | ecosystem: Host-associated > Annelida > Integument > Unclassified ... | reverse complement strand
GAGAGTCTAGGAATAGCAACCAAAGCCAAAATACCTATTATCATAATAACAAAAATTATCTCAATAATAGTAAATCCCCGCTTCAAATTCTATCCTAACTATATTTTATATTTTTAAATTCAATTTGAAATTGAACTTAAAAAGATAAAATATACTCCTAGTTTATAGGAGTATAAGGAGTTAATATTTTTAGAAAGTTACTCTTGAACCACCATTTAGTTTTGTTCCATTTAGGTCTTGATAAGTTGTTGAACCTTGGATACCTTTACAAATATCTCCTGTTCGGTCAGGTACAGAAGCAACTGTTAAATTACCCTCTGAGTTATTTACAGTATATGTAATACAATCCTCTAAATTACCAGCATTATCAGGTGTACAGTAGTGATATGTATTTCCTGTAACTAATGAAGTTGCTTTTGTAGCACAATTAGTAGCTGTATATAACTCCACATTGGTCACATCTGAAATAACTGTTGCATTAAATTCACCTCTTGCTGTATAGTGGTTACTAACCTCTCTAATAACCATTGCAACCTCAGAAAGCCCTGTTGCAATCTTTGCATCATCTCTAGTTGCTGCTAGTCTTGGAATTGCCACTGCTGCCAAGATACCAATAATTACAATTACAAAGATTAACTCAATCATTGTAAAACCTTTTCTCATCTGAGGGTTGTTTGTTGTCGCGTCTGTCATAAAATACTCCTTAAATTTTTTAATTACAATCTGTTTTTTATGAAACATTCAAATTATAGAACAAAATAGTTTATAAAATTCTTAAACTATTAAATTTCTTTAAGAAAAAATTTAATATATCAACTTTCCATATTTTTTTATGTTAAAATATCAACAAGAAGCTCCTCTATCTGCTTCTGATTATCATAATTCTCCTTTAATGCCTTTAGATAAGCATTAATAAGTTTAGAGACATCATTGTCTCTATCCTCAACAATTTTACTTTGAGATAATCTATCTAGCACATAGAAGGCAAAATCTCTATCCAACTCCACCTCAAATCGTCTTCCATTGATAGGGAAACTAACTTTTTTCACAATAAACCTCTCAATTTAATGAATAATAAATAGTGAATAATTTATTCATTATAAAAATATGTTAATATTATAACAAATTTTTCACTATTTACTTTATCCAAAGGATAACTACTATGACAGCACTTGATAGACTCGCTCAGCAGATAAAAACTATTCTTCATAAAAAAAGAGAACTGGAGAGTGAAAATAAAATATTAAAAGAGAAATTGGCTATACCCAATAGAGAAAAGAAAATTATTGAAGCTCTAAAAATAGAAAAAAATAGACAATACGAAGAGATAAAAAAACTTACAAGAAAGATAGAGAGTCTACTAAAATAAAATGCTACCATTCAAAGTAAACAGCCCATATACTCCAAAAGGAGACCAACCACAAGCTATCAAAATCCTAAGTAAATCTATCAAAGAGGGCAATCAATATCAAACCCTACTAGGTGTAACAGGTTCAGGAAAAACCTATACTATGGCAAAGCTCATAGAGGAGACCCAAAAACCTACTCTTATTATGACACATAACAAAACATTAGCAGCTCAACTCTACTCGGAGTTTAGAACTTTTTTTCCCAATAACCATGTAGAGTATTTTATCTCATACTATGACTACTATCAACCTGAAGCTTATATCCCCCGTCAAGACCTCTTTATAGAAAAAGACTCATCTATTAATGAAGAGCTGGAGAGAATGAGACTCTCTACCACAGCATCCCTACTCTCTGCTAAAGATGTTATAGTTATCGCCTCTGTATCTGCCAACTATGGATTGGGTTCTCCAGAGGATTACAAAACAATTGTACAAAAACTAACTGTAGGTGAAGAGTATGCACAAAAAGCTCTCCTACTCAAACTCGTAGATATGGGTTACAAAAGAAATGATGAATTTTTTGATAGAGGTAATTTTCGCGTCAATGGAGAGATAATAGATATATATCCTGCCTATAGTGAGGAGTTCGCCTTTCGTATAGAGTTTTTTGGTGATGAGATAGAGGATATATACTCATTTAACACACTCACAAATAAGAAGATAAAACTCTACCAAGAGGTAATAATCTACTCTGCTAATCAATTTATCGTCTCAAAAGAGCGACTAGCAAAAGCTGTAAAAAGTATAGAGATTGAACTAGATGAGAGATTAGCATTTTATCAAAAAGAGAACCGAATGTTAGAGTACAATCGTCTCAAACAGAGAGTAGAGTTTGATTTGGAGATGATAGAGGCTACAGGAGTATGCAAAGGTATAGAGAACTACTCACGACACCTAACAGGAAAAAAAGAGGGAGAGACACCCTACTCTATGATGGACTATTTCAAAGCTATGCACGGTGATAACTTTTTGGTAATGGTTGATGAATCACATGTATCTCTATCTCAATTTAGAGGTATGTATGCAGGAGATAGAAGTAGAAAAGAGGTGCTTGTAGAGTATGGTTTTAGACTCCCTTCAGCACTAGATAACCGTCCATTGATGTTTGATGAGTATATCAACAAAGCACCACAGTTTCTATTTGTCTCAGCAACACCAAAAGAGCTAGAGATAGAGCTATCAACTACTATTGCAGAGCAGATAGTACGACCAACAGGACTACTTGACCCCGAAATAGAGGTGATAGATAGTACCTATCAAGTAGAAAACCTACATGACCGTATGAGAGCTGTTATTGATAGAGGAGAGAGGGTTTTAGTAACAGTACTAACCAAAAAGATGGCAGAGGAGTTGACAACATACTATAATGATTTGGGTCTAAGAGTTAGATATATGCACTCTGACCTCGATGTAATAGAGAGAAACCAAATCATCCGTTCACTTCGCCTAGGTGAGTTTGACATCTTGATAGGGATAAATCTACTTAGAGAGGGGCTTGATTTGCCAGAGGTGAGTTTGGTAGCTATATTAGATGCTGACAAAGAGGGTTTTTTGCGTTCTACAACATCACTAATTCAGACCTCTGGACGAGCTGCTAGAAATGTCAATGGAAAAGTACTTATGTATGCCTCTAAAATAACCAACTCTATGAGAGAGACCATAGAGACTACACAAAAACGGCGTAAAAAGCAGATAACTTATAATAAAAAACATAATATAACTCCTACGACCACTCTGCGTGAGCTTGATACTAATCTAAAAGTCGAAGACTCAAGAGAGCTTTATAGGAAGCGTTCAAAAATAGATAAGATGCCAAAAGCTGAACGCCAAAGAGTCATAAAAGAGCTAAAAGCCAAGATGTTAGTAGCTGCTAAGAGCCTTGAATTTGAAGAGGCTGCGAGATTGAGGGATGAAATTGCCAAGATAAAAAAGCTTTAATCTGTTAATGATATAATACCCAAAAAATAATCCACTCTCGTTCTCTACATATTTTGTAGGGTTGGCTTTAGCCAACCAACTGTGATATTGGTTGGCTAAAGCCAACCCTACGGTTTTTAAAATTTTTATACAATTCAAAATAAAATAAAACGAGAGGTATATGAGAGATAAAAATGTCAAAAGACCTAACCTCCCCAGACCTATACTTCAATCGTGAACTATCATGGCTGAAATTCAACACTAGAGTACTCGCCCAAGCAAAAGATAGCTCCTTGCCTCCACTAGAGAGAATGAAGTTTATCGCTATATATGGAACAAACTTGGATGAGTTTTATATGATTCGTGTAGCAGGACTAAAAGCACTATTCAAAGCTCGTATCCAAGAGACAGCTATAGATAAACTAACACCAACAGAACAGCTCGAAGCGATTCACAAAACACTACATAGAGAGCATAGAACCCTAGAATCCTCATACAAAGAGATTATGAAAGAGCTAAAGAGCCATAATGTCACTATCAAAGGGTATCAAAAACTCTCTGACAAACAAAAAGAGGTAATCAAAGAGCAGTTCTTTGAGCAGATATATCCTGTTATTATGCCTATTGCTATTGATGCTACTCACCCATTTCCTCATCTAAATAACCTTAGCTTTGCATTGGCTCTAAAATTTGAAGATAAAAAAGGAAATATAAAACATGGACTTATAAGAATACCAAGAATACTTCCTAGATTTTTAGAAGTCGGTCACTGTTTTGTTCCTATTGAATCTGTTGTTGACTATTTTAGTACAGAGCTTTTTTATGGTTTCAAAAAACTCGCCTCTACCCCTTTTCGAGTCACAAGAAATGCTGATATAGAGATAGAAGAGGAGGAAGCAGATGATTTTATGGAGATGTTAGAGGAGGGAATCCGTTCGAGAAATAGAGGAACACTAGTGAGATTAGAGCTTATGGAGGGATCTGATGAGGAGCTTGTTGATTTTCTAACAACCCATCTACGACTCGACTCTTTGGATATATACTACTACAAGATTCCTCTTAATCTTGGAACACTTTGGCATATTGTAGGACAAGAGGCACTAGCTCATCTAACTCTACCAACCTATACACCAAAAACCCTACCACCATTTGATGATAACTCCGATATATTTGAAGCTATAGAGAAACAAGATGTACTACTCTACCACCCATATGAGAGCTTTGACCCTGTTGTTAATTTTGTAGAAGAGGCATCAAAAGACCCAAATACTCTATCCATGCGTATGACCCTATATCGTGTAGGAAAAAACTCCCCCATAGTCAAAGCCCTAATCCGTGCATCACAAGATGGTAAACAGGTTACCGTACTAGTAGAGCTAAAAGCTAGATTTGATGAAGAGAATAATCTACACTGGGCAAAAGCACTAGAGGATGCAGGAGCGCATGTAATCTATGGAATTGCTGGTCTAAAAGTTCACGCCAAAATAGCACAAATAACCAAAAGAAAAGGCTCAAAACTACAGAGCTACCTACATCTAGCCACAGGTAATTATAACTCTGCTACAGCGAGAATCTATACAGATGTAAGCTATTTTACTACAAAAAAAGATTTCAATTATGATGCAACAAAATTTTTTCACTTTATCACGGGTTTCTCTGACCACTCTGCACTCAAAAAACTTATTATTGCACCGACAGATATTAAACCAAAACTAATCTCAATGATAGAAAATGAATCATCATACAAAGACAAAGGTCTTATAATTCTAAAGGCAAACTCTCTTGTTGACCCCGACATCATACAAGCACTCTACAAAGCATCTATCAAAGGGTGTCAGATTGAACTTATTATCCGTGGTATATGTACCCTAAAACCTGGTGTTAATGGAATTAGTGATAATATCTCTGTATACTCAATCATAGGCAAATATCTCGAACATCCAAGAATCTACTATTTTAAACATGATAAGAGTGAGTGCTATATCTCATCAGCTGATTTAATGCCAAGAAACCTCATCAGACGAATAGAGATTATGACTCCTATCGTAGAAGAGAATCTACAAAAAAAGTTGAAACAGATACTATCTCTGCAACTCCAAGATTGCAAACTTAGATGGAGACTAAAAAGTTCAGGAGAGTATAAACAGGTCAAACAGTGCGACAAGATAATAAACAATCATGATATTTTAGAGGAGTATGTAACTAAAATTTATGACAAAGCACAAAAAGATTCAGCCGAGTATATAAGCAAAAAAATATTAAAAGGAGAAAAAAAATGAGAGTCAAATACAAAAATTGGACACCAACCCTAAAAAAAGGTGCATGGATAGCCGAAGGAGCAACAGTAATAGGACGAACAGAGATAGGAGAGGACTCTTCTATATGGTTTGGAACAGTAGTTAGAGGTGATGTCCACTATATCAAAATAGGAGATAGAACTAGTATACAAGATTTATCAATGGTGCATGTAACTCACCACAAAAAAGATGATATGAGTGATGGAAATCCAACTATTATAGGAGATGATGTAACTATAGGACATAGAGTGATGCTTCATGGCTGTACTATAGAAAATGCTTGTCTAATTGGTATGAGTGCTACTATATTAGATGGTGCTGTTATTGGCAAAGAGTCTATTGTTGGAGCTGGTGCATTAGTAACTAAAAACAAAATCTTTCCTCCTAGAAGCCTAATCATAGGAAGCCCTGCAAAAGTGATAAGAGAACTCACAGATGCTGAAGTAGAAGAGCTTTATGCCTCTGCAAAACGATATGTAGGCTTCAAAAATAACTATCTTTAATTTTTTATGGTAGAATTAAATAAATCAAACAAAGGATTCTACCATGAGATATATAAACACTATTCCATTAATTATCTCTATTTTTTTAATTAATGGATGTATTCAGAAAGTTGAGAAACCCAAAAAACGAGTTGTAGTTGTAGAGGAGGAGATACCAATAGCTCGTACTTTTCCCTTAAATGAACCTGTGGAGATACTTCATCCACAAACTCAACCAATACAACCATCATCCATCCCTCTACCTGCACATACACCACCTTTTCCACTAGATACTATAAATAGCAACTATTTAGGTGGAGCATATGCTAATAGCTATAAGCTAAAACAGTTTATTAATAAGATGATAAATAAACATCACTTTAGTAGAGGCTTTTTAAATGGTGTATTTTCCAGTGTAAATAGAGACATCAAGGCTCTCACAAAATATAATGTTATAGGTAAAAGGTCTAAGATAAAAGCAAAAAGAACTACCCCTGGAGAGTGGGATAGATATAGAAAAGACTTCTTTCCAAGTAGAATAGGAAAAGGTGTCAAGTTTTGGAGAGAGAACAAATATTGGCTAGATAAAGCCTTTAGAGAGTATGGTGTAGCACCTGAATATATTATAGCAATTATAGGAGTAGAGACAAACTTTGGAAGCTATACAGGAAAACATAAAGTTCTCGATGCACTAACCTCTCTATCATTAGAGTATAGAAAACGGTCAGATTTTTTTACTACTCAACTAGAGAATCTACTACTTTTAGCAAGAGAACAGAAACTCGACCCAAGAGCTATCCGTGGCTCATATGGTGGTGCATTTGGACTTGCACAGTTTATGCCTGATTCATTTAGACAATACACTGTAGACCATGACCATAGTGGACAGATAAATCTATTTACAAAAGCAGATGCTATTGGCTCTGTTGCTAACTTCTTCAAAGAGAAAGGTGGATGGAACCCTAATATACCTGTAGCTATGAGAGTAAACTACAATGGAACTAGATTTTTTGGTGCAAAGACAGGATATAAAACAAGCTATCCACAATCTCAACTACGAGCTATGGGAATGACTCCTACTAGTAACTTCTATGGCTACAGAGGACCTGTAATGCTTATCAAGCTCAACAGATATACCAAAGATGAGATGTGGTGGGGAACACCAAATCTATATGCGATAGCTAGATATAATCCTAGAGAGCATTATATTATGGCTGTGCATCAATTGGCACAGGCTATTCGATATAACTATTATAGGAGATAATAATATGAGGTTGGCTCTAGCCAACCCTACACATTTTCTAATACTCTATCTAAGGTATACTTCAAATCCTCATCCAGCTCCAAAGATTTTAACATCCATTGGATATATCTTGTATCTCTTCTTGCAATATCCTCTATCTGTTCACCTTTGTACTTACCAAACTTAAATGATTTCATATAGACAGGTGTACGAGTCAACTCCTCTAGTTTCAACATAGGATTGACTCCTCTATACTGCTCTTTGACCTTTGCTACAAGTTTGGATAGTAAGAGTTTCATCACAAGTACATCACCAATAGCATCATGTGCTTTTATAACTATTCCATGCTTGTTTGCCTCCTGTTGCTCCTCTCTATATAACCCCAAAGAGTATCTAAAGTACTGTAGACGATGAGCATCAGAGTCGGGATAGAGATGTTTAGCACATCTAAGTGTATCTATTAGCTTCATTCTATTCTCAAAACCCTCTTTTCTCAACATACCCAAATCAAAATTGATATTGTGTGCTATGAGATAGTTGTTGGGAGTATTTAGAGCCTGAATATCTCTATAGAATCTAGTTGTAAAGAATGGAGTTTTTCCCTCTAAGAGTTCAGGAGTAATATTATGAACCTCCATAGCCTCTATTTTTATCGGTAGAGGAGCAGAGCATAGCTCATCATATACCTCTACAAAGCCTCTAGCACCAACTACCATTGCTCCTATCTGTATAATCCTATCCTCATCTTGGTTGCCTGTTGTCTCCGTATCAAACAGAATATATTTAATCATTGTTTTTCCTATTTTTAAAATTTTTGATATATCTATAGAGTGATTTTAAATCCTCTACAAAACTACTATTTTTAGAAAAGTATCTCTCTTTTACCTCTCTCCATACAGATTTTATTCTACTTTTTATCTCTTTTGTTGTAGTTACAGTTGTTTGATAAATATTAGTATCTTTTAACCACTCAATACCACTTATTAGCCTCTGATAAGCCCAAGCAAACCAATCAAAACTCAATAACTTAGATTTTGAAACATTAAAAAGCCAAAATGTAAATCCTGCTATTGGTATCTTGGCAATATAGAGAGCAGAACCCAAAAGAACCTTGCCTTGTACAAAAAAGACCCCTGCTAGAAGCCCTGCACCCTCTACACCCAAAAGCAGAGTAACAAAAAAGAGTAAAACAATATGACGGTTGGAGCTATTTATAATCTGTTCTAATCTAATAAGAATACGAAAGGAGGAGATTTTATCATATATAGGCTTGGCTAAACCTTCCCAAATTATCTCCTCAAATAGTATAAAGAGAAGAACTAAAACAAACTCTACAACAATAAGTAACCGTTGTGCTATCTTTTGCAGAAATCCCATAGATATATTACCTTAAAATCAATTGTAGGATTATAACATAGATAGGTTAATGTGGAGAAATATACAAAGGTTAATAACTGTTTAAAAATATTTATATTTAAATAGACTTATCTATCTCATCTACTCACTACACAGCTCAAACCACTCCCAACACTTCCCAACATCTATAACCTTACTCCCATAACCATTCCCAATCTCCATAAGTTCCCCTCTATCATTAGAGAGAAAGACCTTAACTCCACCAACTACGGCTTTTAGGCTCTCTATTTTGTAAAATTTATCATCTAACATGATTGATAAACCCAAAAAAGGTAATAAAACAGATATATCAGCCACCTTTTTCTCATCTAGTAGCGTTCCGACTCTATGTTGATGATAAAATAGCCAGTTCCAAAAATTATCTATCTGTTTTGGGTCTGCTATCTGTCTTGATTCTCCATTTGGTAGATATGTGCTTAATCTACTGTAGCTATTGATATAAAACTTGGTATCAATTGCCCAATTATTGCTATTTTGAACGGCGTTGCATATAGGTTTTCCACTTTGGGCGTACTCTCTAACTATCTTTTTTCTGAAATTCTCTAGGTTTTTCTCTTTGGATGTCTCTTTTTTTGGCTCTTTCATCTCTATTTGAGCTTTTAGTTTTTTGTTCTCTAGCTCTAGTTTTAGACATCTCTCTTCTAGCTTTTTCTTCTCCTCTAGTGCCTCTATAGATGCTCCATTTAGCTCTTGGTCTGCTTTTAGATGCTCTTTTAGGATTCTATTTTCTAGCTCCAAATCGCTATTTTTAGCCTCTAGTTTCATATTTTTGCTCTCTATGGCATCATTCTCTACTCTATATGTCTCATTCTCTCTTTCTAACTCTCGTGCTAGTTGATATTCGCTCTCTCTGTAGTGGCTTAGGTTGTACTCTTTGCCGAGTTCGGTTATAGCTACTCCTCTATATGTTTTGTTTGGATTCCACTCTGCTACTTTGCATCTTTTTGTCTCTATGAGATTTAGTTTTTTTAGTTGGGTTAGTGTGGCTTCTACTGTTTTTGAGCCTAAATTTAGGTCACTCTCTATTTTGGATGAGAGGATTATATAAAACTCATCATCTGCTTCTTTAGCCCAAGTTTTAAGCCTAAGCAGATAGTACATTACTAATATTTGAGTTTGAGTAAGAGCATGTTTTCTCATAAACAGCAGGTCAATTACTGCTGTTCTTGTGCATTTTGGGAGGGTGCTTGTTGGTACTACAGACATAATTTATCCTTGAAATTGTATTCAAGAGTCCAAATACTAACATCTCTTGTAAAATAGAGAGAGATTATCAGTGATTTTTAACACAAAAATAGTTAAAATCCTTTTTGAGTGGAATTGTTAGTTTTAGTCGACAGGGAGTTCCACTCATCTCTCTTTATCTCTTAACATCTGATATGTTGAAATCCTATAATAATCTTGCTTAATCTACAATATTGTGAAAATCGTAGTTTTTTTGTTTAAAAATGTTGTTAGTTTTGGGGTTTTTAAAAGTAATTTTTTTATTTTTTAGAGATTGTAGTATTGTTATAACCCCTATTTTTTTAGGGAATTTTTTTCCTAAATTTTTAGAATTTTGTTTGATTAATATAAAAAACCAAACAACAAAAGAGTTTAATTCTACCAAACCCTATGTTATAATTCCACATCACCACCAAAGGCAAGAGATGAAAAAGATTATATATGGAATCAGCAACTATAAAATGGCTAGAGAGGATAACTATCTCTATATAGACAAAACTCAATATATAGAAAGATTAGAAAATTTAAATGAAAAATACTTAATCTTCTTACGCCCTAGGAGATTTGGAAAGTCGCTTTTTCTCTCTACACTCCAATACTATTATGATGAGAATTCAGCTCATGAGTTTGCAGAGCTATTTGATGATACTTATATAGGCAAAAACCCAACACCCCTAAAGAGTAGCTATAGGATTCTCTTTTTTGAGTTTAGTGGGATTAATATTGATGGTGGGATGGAGATGATATATGAGGGGTTTAGAGACAATATTAGGTCAGCACTCTATCGTTATTTTTCAAATTATGGCTATGATGATAATATAGAGAGACTCTATGAACTTAAAACTCCATTAGGATTAATCAAATATTTTTTTGAAGTTGCAAAAAATGATTCTATACACACTCTTATAGACGAATACGACCAGTTTGCCAATGCTATTTTGGCTCATAGTATGAATGATTTTCTAAATATTGTGGGCAAAGGTGGGTTTGTACGAAGCTTTTATGAAGTTCTAAAAACAGCAACCCTCTCAGGTACGGTTCAAAAGATATTTATTACAGGAGTTACACCTATTACACTTGATAGTTTGAGTAGTGGGTTTAATATTGTCACTAATATCTCACATCACGAAGCGTTTAATGCAATGGCAGGTTTTACCCAACAAGAGGCAATCTACTCACTAAAGGAGACTATCTTTAAAAAGTGTGATTTGGATAGAAATGAGTTATTTAGCAAGATAAAAACATGGTATAACGGTTATCTTTTTAATATAAAAGCCAATGAGAGGGTCTATAACTCAACTCTACTAAACTACTTTCTCTCCAATTTTGACTATAAACGCTGTCTTATGCCAACAAAGATGCTTGATGTAAATGTCGCAAGTGACTACCGAGCCATTATGAAGCTTTTTAATATAGGAGATAGTGAGCGAAACTTCCAAATCCTCCAAAAACTAATAGAAAACAACTCTATAACAGGAACTATCAAAGATAGATACGACCTAAATCGAGCATTTGATGAGGATGACTTTATGACCCTCATCTACTCAATGGGATTTATCACTATAAAAAATGAGATATTTAACGATATGTTTGAGTTTGAGATACCAAACTATGTAATAAAGATTCTCTATTTTAACTACTTTGCCATAGAGATAGAGCAGAGAAACAGTATCAAAATCAAAGGCTCTATGGGAAAAATCCTACTTAATCTAGCACTA
>Ga0256845_1003007_pt1 | contig 11710 bp, 15 predicted proteins | sample RiftiametaG_FD_189101 | JGI IMG/M metagenome (GOLD analysis project Ga0256845, IMG submission 189101) | Tube worm associated microbial communities from hydrothermal vent at the East Pacific Rise, Pacific Ocean - Riftia | ecosystem: Host-associated > Annelida > Integument > Unclassified ... | reverse complement strand
CGTTAAATTTCATAATGCCATATGATCAGCCACACTTAAAACATGATTGAAACATTAAGCCATATTACTTTTATTGTAACCGACCTTGCTCGGATGTCACATTTTCTTATCACAATATTTGATGCAAGGGAAGTCCATTTATTTCTATGATTATGACAATCATCTATTTGAATTACATACAGGAACTTTAGAACAACGTCTAAAGTCATATCAAAAAGCTAAAATTTAACAAAATGGGGGTTATGCATAAAGGATAGATGTGCAAAATTATGGAAACAAAACAAAATAGTTTTATTGTGGCTTATTGTGGGCTTGCATGCAGCAACTGTGGAATGTATCTGAAAGGGAAATGCGCTGGTTGCCATAGTGATAAGCCTATGAACAGGAATTGCAAAATGAAAGCATGCGCCATTGAACATAAATATGCCACATGTGCGGATTGTACTGAATTTAACAATCTAAAAGACTGTAGGAAATTGAACAATATAATAGCCAATTTTTTTGGTTTTATTTTTCGCACTGATCGGATTGAAAATCTTAATCGAATACGTAAATCCGGTATGAAAGTTTTTATTGAAGAGAAGCTCAGAGAGGGCAAAGCATAATACAGGAGAACTTTATGTCAGTAATAGATAAATTGGCAACATCCTTAGATACAAAAAGTGATGTTCCCAACAAGGTGCTTGCAAAAGAATTAATTGAGAAAAATGACAATAGCGGAATCAATACTATTATCGATAACCTTAAAAACAAAAATAAATCTATTCAAAGCGATTGCGTCAAAGTTTTGTATGAGATTGGATATATTAAACCTGATTTAATTTCAGGTTATGTGAATATTTTTGTGAAATTGCTGAAGAACAGGAATAATAGACTTGTTTGGGGCGGCATGATTGCGTTATCTACAATTGCGAATTTAAAGGCTGAAGAAATATTTAGACAAATAGATGAGATTAAATATGCAATTGAAAATGGATCGGTTATTACAGTTGATGCCGGAATAAAAACTGTCTCAAGAGTGGCTGCATCTGCTGACAAATACAATAAAGCATTGTTTCCATACCTCATAAAACAATTGAAAGCATGCAGACCAAAAAGTGTGGCACAATATTCAGAAAGTATCTTCGTTGTTGTTACAGAAAAGAATAAAAAACAGTTTGTTGAAGCCTTACAGGAAAGAAAAGACATATTGAACCAATCACAATTGAAGCGGATAGATAAGCTGTTGAAAGCATTAGAAAATGCATAACAAATCACTACCTTTAGGCTAAAAGTCAACAATAATTAAAAATTAAAATGGGCACAAGGTTAAGTCACTATCTTGAATAATAGGTCTAAATTTTTAAAACCATATCCTTTGACAATAATATTCTTATGGGTTGTTATATTAACCATGATAAAAGACTTTAAATGCAAAGAAACCAAATTTATATTTAAAGGTCTTTTTTCTAAAGAATTGTCACAGGATATACAAAGACTGGCTGAGAGAAAGCTGATTATGCTTCATACTGCAAACCGACTGGAAACACTCAGTGACGATCGGAAAGGGCAACACAGCATACGCATTAATAAAAAATGGCGGATTTGTTTTGAATGGAAAGTGTATGGCGTGTATGGCGTTGAGATTGTTGATTATCATTAAGAAGGTGCATTTATGAGAGATTTTCCCCCTACACACCCCGGTGAAATATTGCTTGAAGAGTTTTTAAAACCAATGGGTATAAGTCAGTATAAAATTGCTAAAGATATTGGTGTTCCTGCTATGCGAATAAATAAAATTGTTCGACTTAAAAGAGGAATCAGTGCTGATACTGCCCTAAGATTGGCACATTATTTTGGAATGTCTGTTGATTTCTGGACTGGAATTCAGGTTCACTATGATACTGAAATAGCCAGAATGAAGTTAGGCAGCAGATTGGGAAGAGAAGTCAAACCGTTTGAACCTGCTGCTTGATCATATGTATATTCCAAACAAAACTTTGTTCTCCCCTGTCAATTATGGTTATAAAAAACTTGGTGATCTTATAAGAGTTTGCGATCTTTTTGAAATAAAAATAAAAATGACAACTCTGTTATGTTTATCAAAGATCCAAAAAAATGAATTATAACCCATATGAGCCGTCGTTTTGTCAATAGGCAATAAAAAAAAAATTTTTTAGGGAAAATATATTTCTCTGTAATTTGATTTGTTTGGAAAATATCGTGATTTGCCAATGGACTTTGCTGATTCTTGCCTTGTCTATTAATAGACTCCATCATGATGCCCAACATTTACCAAAACAATTTCTTTTTCTGTAACGAAGAATTCAAGCGTGATTCTATAGGAAATATTTATAGAGATTGAATACAAGCCTTTGAATTTACCTTTTAAAGGATGAAGTCTCAAAGATGGGTGGTTAGGGTCTATCTCTAAAAGTTTAAGTGTTTTGCCATATTGAGATATTAGCTCAGGATGTTTTTTGACAAATTTAGAAGCCCGCTTAATATAATTATTTGTGTAGATGAGTCTATATGTCATTATGATATTCTTTTGATATGGTCTTCAACAGTTTCTGTGATAAAATTACCATCTTGATATTCAGTTTTGACCTGATGTAGTGCCGCATCGAGTTCGCATTCCCGCAGATAGTTATAGTGTTTCATATCCATTACAATAAATTTTTCTTTACCTCGAACTGTAATCACGAGTTCATGATTTCCTGAAAGATTGTTCTGGATCGCAGAAACTCCCTTTGTTTTGAGCTGATTTGCTGTTATAGTATTCATACTAAGCCTCTCTTTCTTGTCTAAAATTATTATTAATAGTACTATATATAACACTTTTTGTGGTATTTATCAAACCTGAATCGTACATATCAAAATAAAATTTTGTATCTTATTACAGCAAAAATATTCCAAAACGGACGTAGTCAGGCAATTCGTCTGCCTAAAGAATTTAGGTTTGAAGGAAAAGACATCTTTAAATGATTCACTACATGCTTGATACTGATATTTGCAGCTATATTATTCGGGAAAGACCGATAGAAGTTTTTGAGCATTTTGAAACTTTAAAAATGGATCAACTTTGTATATACGTTGTTACTTATGCAGAATTAATCTATGGGGTTGAACATTCATCTTCAAAAAAATAAACAGACCAATTGTCGATCAATTTGTTAAGCACCTCAGTATTATTGATTGGGATAAAAAAGCTGCGGAGCATTACGGAAACATCAGAGAGTTTTTTCAAATTAAAGGCAATGTCATTGGTGCAATGGATATGATGATTGCAGCACATGCCAGAAGCCAAAAAATGATTTTTGTTACAAACAATGACATTACCGAGTTTGTTTGCAGGCAAAATGCATGCTTTATTATGTCGTAAGGAAAAAATTTGGTGGTTTCTTTTTAAGCCCTTTTATGGTTTATTTGCGAATAAAGTTTTGAATGTAATTAAAAAGGAATCAGAGTATAACGAAAAGATATAGTTGCATTAAAAGTGTTGGGAAAAGCAATCTCTGTTAAACCGCCTTTACAGCCAAATATCAAAAAATCCCCAATACCTTGACTGGATAATATCTAAATAGAGAGTTTTTTAAAACTATGGATAAAATAATTGTTATATGTGGTCCCACAGGAATTGGGAAGACAGGTTTTGCAATTAAACTTGCAAATATGTTTTCAGGAGAAATTGTAGGCGCTGATTCCATGCAGATTTATAAAAAAATGAATATAGGGACTGCTACCCCTGATATTGATGAACAGAAAATGGCTGTACATCATTTGATTAATATTGTGGAGCCTGATGAAGACTTTGATGCAGGGAAATATATAAAATATGCTGATAAGGCAATTGTTGATATTCTCTCAAGGAATAAGCTTCCTATTGTTGCAGGAGGCACTGGGCTTTATATAAGGGCGTTACTATACGGACTGTTTAAATCAAGAGCATCTGATCCGGAAATCATTAATAAATTATATAAGGAATTAGAAAAATCTGGCAGCCGGGCTCTTCATGATAAATTAAGGGAAATTGATTCTGCTCTGGCTGAAAAACTCCATCCCAATGACTCTTTTAGAGTTATTAATGCCCTTGAAGTCTATGAAAGTACAGGTACAATAAAATCAGAACAGCTGAGAAATCATGAATTTAAAAAAGAACGATACCATTCCATAAAGTTTGCCCTGTATATGGACAGAGAAAAACTCTATGACCGTATTAATAAAAGAGTTGATATTATGCTTGATCAGGGTTTTTTAGGTGAGGTTAAATCTCTTTTGAATATGGGGTATGAAAAAGACCTGAAATCAATGGGGGCTATAGGTTATAAACATATTTGTGATTACTTTGAACATATTCATGACTATAAGGAAACTGTCAGGCTCTTAAAACGTGATACCAGACGGTTTGCAAAAAGACAATTTACCTGGTTTAGAAAGGAAAAAGATATTATCTGGATTCAACCTCATGAAATTGATAAAGCATCTCGACTAATTGTTGATTTTTTAAACTGATATCTTTGACATATTTTATTATTTTATATATTCTTACAAATTATAATTTTGATTGATTCTTTAATTTTAAAAAAGATTTTATTATTATGAAGAGTATAATTTTTCAAAAAAATAGTTTTTCCTTTTTGTTGATTGCAATAGTTTTTCTTTTAATATTTCCATCTTGTGCAGGGAAAAAGCCTGTAAAACCGGATACAGGGCAAGAAGTATCAGAAATTCCTGTTACGGAAGAAGATATCCTTGATCAAAAAGATATTGACTGGTCTGATCAAGAACAGCATGCAATGCTTTATAAAATATTAATGCAGGAGGCTGAAAAATATTTGTCCCTGGGAGAAAAAAAGAAAGTCTTTGCACTATACGACAGGGCTTTGACTATTGCGGCTTTTTCTAAAAGACCAATCCTGGAAAACAAAATTAATGAGCTTTTTTCAAGTGTGGATATTGCCTTTTTAGAAGATTTATATGATATGGGCACAATGACAGCTCTTGAACCTTTTTTAATATATGAGATGAGTTTAAGGTATATAATAAAAAAGAAATACAATAAAGCTAAACAGATTCTTTCATCCTTTGAACAAAAATATCAGCTAAATGAACTTTATGAAGAAGCTTGTGGTCTACTGGACCTGTCAAAACAAAATATGTTTAACAAGGATCTGATAGGGTGTCTTCTTCCTCTTTCAGGAAGATATGGCAAGTTCGGGCAAAGAGCTTTAAATGGTATTGAGCTTGCTCTAAAGGACTTCCAGGAAAAATATAATAAACACCTGGTAATTTTGGTTAAGGATACAGGTGGAGAAGATCAAAGAGCTGTGGAATGTGTTAAAGAACTTTGTGAAAAAAAGGTGTCTTCGATTATAGGTCCAATGGTGACTGCTCTTTCTGTGGCAGATATCGTTGAAAAAAATGCCGTGCCAACAATTGCAATGACCCAGAAAAAATTAAATTTTAATAATGAGAAATATCTTTTTTCCAATTTTATTACACCTGAACTTCAGACTGCAGCACTGGTATCTTATTCTTTGTCAAACCTTAAAGTGAAAAAATTTGCTATCCTTTATCCCAATGACAAATATGGTAATAAATATATGAATCTGTTCTGGGATAAGGTTGATGCATTAGGAGGCGAGATTAGAGCAGCCGAGGCATATAGCCCAAAGGATACGGATTTTAGTGAATCAATAAAAAAGCTTACAGGAGAATATTATACAGAGGATGATAAAGCAAAAAAAAATGTGAATAATGATTCTGGGAAAAATGCATCTGAAAAAAAAGAAATAGACTTTAAAGCTATTTTTATTCCTGATATTTCCAGGAATATAGCCCAGATTCTTCCACAACTTGTATACCATGATATAAAACATGTTTACCTTCTTGGCACCAAACTATGGCATAGAGATAATCTTATTGAGGATGCTGCCGGATATAACCATAATGCGGTTATAATGGAAGGATACTTTGCTCAAAGTAAAAATAAAAAAGTGATAAAATTCTCAAAAGATTTTATTGATTTATATGGTGAACCGCCGGGATTTATGGAGGCAATAGCCTATGATACTGCCTCTATACTGTTTGATATAGCGGGAGACGATACAATTAATACAAAAGAAGGCTTAAGAAATCAGATCACAGGTAACAAGATATTCAAAGGTGTTACAGGCAATACATCTTTTGATGAGACCAATAATCTTCATAAAGACCTTTATTATCTCACTATCCGTCATGGAAAATTTGTTGAGATTAAGCGTTAAAAAAATCTTCCTGACCTGTTGCTTCTAATACGGACTGCCACAATCTTCCGGTAGGATCAATGTTTTTCCTTTTACCAGCAGATGCATCCATTGGTATATGAACATAATGATTATTCCAGAAACTTATAAGCAGCTTGGTTTTTCCTGCCATGCCGGCGTGGACAGCATCTCTGCCCAGAAGCCCGCAAAACACACTATCATTGGCATTGGCAGGCAGGCTTCGTATCATATAGCTTGGGTCAATATATTTTAACGATGCTGGAATATTTTTTTCTTTAAACCATTTACTGATTTCGTTTTTTAGAAATATTCCAATATCATTTAGTTTTAAATTTCCTGACGCATCATACTCTTTTTTTTGATTTTTAAAAAAGTTTTGCCCTGCGCCCTCAGCAGTGATGATTACAGCATGTTTACTTATTCTTAATCTGTTTTCCAGAGCATTTAGAAAACCATGTTCTCCATAAAGATCAATATCAATTTCCGGTACCAGAACAAAATTAGCATCCTGCTGGGCAAGAGCAGCAGTTGCAGCAAGAAAACCTGAATGCCTGCCCATTAGTTTGATTAAACCAACACCGTTAGGATATGCTTCTGCCTCGTTATGGGCTCCTTTAATGGCATCTGTTGCTATATCAACAGCAGTATCAAATCCAAAAGATCGTGATACAAGATGTATGTCATTATCAATTGTTTTTGGAATTCCGATTATACTGATTTTAAGTTTGCGTTCAAGTACTTCTTCGGCAATTTTTTTTGCTGCCATAAGAGTACCGTCTCCACCAACCATAAAGAGAATTCCAATATTTATTCTTTCAAGGCAGTCAACAACCATAGCAATATCCTGTGCGCCTCTTGATGAGCCTAAAATGGTTCCCCCCGTGTCTTGAATACCAGATACGGTTTGAGGGTTAAGATCTATCAGCTCATGACCATATTCAGGAATAAATCCTTCGAGTCCATGTTTGATACCATATATATTTTTAGCATTATAATTGTGGAATAGTTCAAGAACTACAGCACGAATTATATCATTAAGCCCGGGGCATAGTCCGCCGCAGGTTGCAATGGCACATTTGACTTTACTGGGATCAAAATAAATTTTTTCCCTGGGACCTGCAAGTTCAAATCCTTTAGTCTTATCTCCAGACTCGGTTTTTTTTGAAAGGGCATTGAATTTAATATCAACATAAATTTTATCATTATTTGAAATAAATTTTTTCTTTATTTTACTTTTACTTTTTTGTTTAAGCGGAGAGTCAATTTTTGCATGTCCCAAAGTTTGTATTTCAGTAATTAAATCATTGTTGCTCATTTTGTACCTCCATTGAATTTAAAAGCACCTTTCCCAAGTATATCATGTAAATGAAGAATCCCTTCAAGCCTGTTTCCTGAATTGACAACAGGTAATACCGTTATTTGGAATTTTTCCAGAGTATATAAAGCTTCATGTAAAAATGAATCTGATGATACTGACTGAGGAGCTCGGGTCATCACAGACTTAATCGGTGTATTAGGAAAATCAATATTATTTGTGGCAATTAAGTGGCGTATGTCACCATCTGTTATAATACCAATCAGTTTTTTGTCATCATCACAAACTATTACGGCTCCGAGTCTGTATTTTTCAATTTCAATAACAGCTTTGTCCATAGACTCCTGTTTTTTAACAATGGGCAATTGTGATATTGGTAACATTATTTCACTTACTTTGGATGTAAGCCTTTGCCCCAATGCACCGCCAGGGTGTGATTTTTTAAAGTCTTTTTCCTGAAATTGTTTTTTATTGATAAGGGTAACAGCAAGGGCGTCACCCATTACAAGCTGAGCTGTTGTGCTTGAAGTAGGAGCAAGCCCCAGGGGGCAGGCCTCTTTTTCAACGCCTGTATCAATTATTATATCACAAAGATCTGCCATGGTAGATTTAGTGTTACCTGTAAAAGCTATTAATTTGCACCCGAGATTTTTAATTGAAGGGATAAAACGATTTAATTCTTCTGTTTCACCACTATTTGATATAACTATGACAATATCGTTTTTTGTAACCATTCCAAGATCACCATGCATTGCTTCCACAGGATGAAGGAAAAATGAATTTGTGCCGGTGCTGGTGAGTGTTGCAACAATTTTTCTACCAATAAGCCCTGATTTGCCAATACCTGAAAAAATGACTTTACCCGAACTTGAGCAAATAAGCTCAACCATTTTTTCAAAAGAAGAGTCAATCTTTTTAGTTAAATCAAGTATACCCTGGGCTTCAGTCTTTAATACATTTATTGCATCTTGAATAATCATAATCTGTCAGCACTTATAATAATGGTTGTGTATAATTTTTAATTTCTATATTGTTGATTATATCACCTTTAATCATATTTTTAAAAGCTTAACCTCTCGGGTGATATTTTTTATGCATTTTTCTTAAATAATCTCTGGAGACATGGGTATAAATCTGGGTTGTTGAAATATCAGAATGACCAAGCATTGTCTGCACCGACCGAAGATCTGCCCCTCCTTCCAAAAGATGAGTTGCAAAAGAATGCCGGAAAGTATGGGGAGTTATCTTTTTTGAAATTCCGCTTGCCCTTGAATATTTTTTTAATAATTTCCAAAAGCCCTGCCTTGTCATTGGCTTGCCAGCCCTTGCAACAAAAAGATAATGGCTTGGTATGTTTTTTAGAATTATGGGACGTCCATGCATTATCCAGTTACGGACTTTTTCAATGGCAAAGGAACCAATTGGGACAATTCTTTCCTTTGAGCCTTTTCCAAATATTCTGATAAAACTTGCCTCAAGATTAATGTTTTCCATTTTCATTGAGACAAGCTCTGATACTCTTAGACCTGCACCATATAATGTTTCCAGCATTGCAGCATTTCTTAAACCACGTGGGTTCTTTGTATCCACAGAATCAATTAATAATTCCATTTCTTTGGAACTTATGACTTCCGGGAGAGAAAGTCCTGTTTTTGGGATATCAATATTTTTAACAGGATCAAAAGATATAAGTTTTTCTTTAATTAAAAATTTATAAAATCCTCTTATGGTAATAATATGCCGTGCTCTGGATTTAGCTGACAGCTCTTTTTTCTTTAGATTAATTATCCAGCTTAGTATGGATGCCGTATCACTTTGTCCAATTGTATTAATATTATTTTTATAAAGGAAATCAATATATTGAGCAAGGTCCCTTGAATAAGATTCTATGCTGTTATTTGAAAGCCCCTTTTCAATTATAAGATGATCAATATATTGCTGGACAAGATCATCCATATCAGATTAGATAATCATCATAACTTAAAGTGTTCAGGACATTGGCACCGGTATTGGTGACCTGAATCATGTTTTCAAGCCTTATTCCTCCCCAGCCAGGTACATAAATTCCAGGTTCAACAGTTACAATCATTCCAGGTTCCAGTATTGAATCATCAAGCCTTGAAAGCCGTGGAGCCTCATGTATAACAATACCGACTCCATGCCCAAGCCCATGACCAAATCTGCCTTTATATTCAGTATTATCAATATAATCCCTTGCTATTTTATCTATGGAGCTTGCTTTAACACCGGGCTTTATCTTTTCTATTGCCATTTTTTGTGCCTGGAAAACTATATTATATATTTTTTCAAATTCATCTGTTGGTTTTCCCATAATTAAGGTTCTTGTTGTGTCACTGCAATAGCCATCCAGCCGAACTCCAAAATCAATTATCAGTGGTTCATTGTTATTGATTTTACGGTTTGAAGGAATTGCATGGGGCAGGGCACTGTTTTTACCACCTGCCATGATGACATCAAAAGAAAGAGCGTCTGCGCCATTTTCCCGCATGATTTTTTCAAAGGTCCATGCAACTTGTTTTTCTGTCATGCCTGGTTTAATCAGTTTTTTTAATTGCAGAAAAGATTCTTCAGCTATTTTTAGAGCTTTTTTAATTGTTGCAATTTCATATTCATCTTTAATGATTCTAAGATTTTTTAACATATCATTGTCAGGAATAATTTCAATATTGACTTGAGCATTTTTAAGCTCTTTGTTAATTGCATTGTAATTGTTCAACGTTAGCCTTTCAGATTCAAATCCAATTTTTGATGCATTAACAGATTTCAGGATTTCAGGTAGTTTTTCAGCAAAGTTTTTTTCATAACATATGATAGAGTAAAGAGGGGCTTCTTTTTCAGCCTGGGTATCATATCTTGGATCACATGCCAGTATAAGATCGTTTTTGGTAATTATCAGCATTCCTGCTGTTTCATTATAGCTCCCGTCAACGCCAGTATAACCACTTAAATACATGCGGTTTTCATCAGAAAGAATTATAATCGTATCCATATTTTTTTCTGCCATTTTTTTTCGGAGACCTGCAATCCTTTGTTTGAAAATTTTATTGTCCATATTTTCCCCTTATATTGTATATTATATTTATTGAAATATTTCAGAAATACATCTGAATCCAATTGTATTTGATGTGAATCCAGGGGGAAATAATCCCCTTGAGCTTATCGTTATATCATCTTTTGAGTTCCATCCGCCACCTTTGGCAATATTAAATTTATTTTTTCTTTTAATTTTGATTGGTGGTATCTCAATATCTGAAGTCCATTCCATAACATTCCCAAGTAAATCGGAAATTTTAAATTCATTATCATATTCAGTAAAATAGTCAACTGGTGTTGTTGTCCCAGCTCCATAACTATCAATATTGCCTGCATTATTTTTCCAATGATTACCCCAGGGGTATCTATTACCAAGATCTGTTCTTGCGGCAGATTCCCATTCCGCCTCTGTGGGAAGTCTTCTTCCTATCCAGGATGCAAAGGCAAAAGCATCATCAACACTTACCTGCACAACCGGATGATATTTTTTCCCATGTATGGATGATCCCGGACCATCTGGTTGAAACCAGAAAGCTTTTTTAATAATGGTTGACCCGGAGTTTTTTTTCCATTGAGTCATTGTTTTATCTTTTTTAAATTTTCCAAAAAACACATTCCCAAATCCTTTTTTTTCAGCAGTTGTAATATAACCTGTTTCTTCAATAAAAGCCTCAAAAAGTGAATTGGTAATTGGAAATTTACCAATATACACTTTGGGCATATCAAATTTTTGTAGATCAATGCTGGATTTTAATGTTTTTTTTGTACCAATTGTATATTCTCCTGCTGGAACAATAATATATGTATTATATTTTTTATCTGTTTTTGAAAGTTTATCATCAAATTGTTCTGCAAGTTTCTTTTTTTCATTAAATTCTTCCAGAGCTTTTATTTCTTCTTTGGTGAGTCCATCAACTTGCTGAAGTTCTTCATCTTCATCTATTTCCTCGATGGTTTCATCCTCATCGAGTTCTATAATGTTATCATCATCTATGTCATCTATTTCTTCAATTTCCTCATCATCGTCTATTTCTTCAATCTCTTCATCATCATCAAGTTCAACTTCTTCAACATCTTCAACATCTTCATCTAA
>Ga0256845_1003006_pt1 | contig 11712 bp, 9 predicted proteins | sample RiftiametaG_FD_189101 | JGI IMG/M metagenome (GOLD analysis project Ga0256845, IMG submission 189101) | Tube worm associated microbial communities from hydrothermal vent at the East Pacific Rise, Pacific Ocean - Riftia | ecosystem: Host-associated > Annelida > Integument > Unclassified ... | reverse complement strand
AGGCTATTGCGGGTTTCATCAGGCCCCCACTTCAGTTGGGTCTGGTGAAACCCGGCACGGACTTCCGGCACGAGGTACTAGTCCTTGATGCGATCGCCGAGGGCGAAGCTCCTTTCGTTTCTGGTTTAGCTGAAACCGACCAATGCTCCGTTGACTCGACCGCGAGAAAACTTCTCAAATTTCTCACCAACTCATAGGATTTGGTGAGAAATTACCCATTGGTTCTGTTGGGGAGCCCACAGTTTGTAGGTGAGCTGAAATGCTGCATATCCAATTTGTCTCATGAGTATAGAACCAAAAAGCTCTGCAAATAGTTGCTTCTAGCTTGGTCGCCGCCCTCGGTATTTGGTTTTTTTGGCCCGCTTGGCTTTAGGTTTGCGTTTGGTAGCCAAGTAGACCGCATGTTTTAGTCCGCTACCTCCTGTGCGAATCAGCTCAGGAGCGAAGGCAAACTTTTTCAGACGTTCCTCAAAGCTGGTACTGGGAGTTTCACCCCAGACCCCAAACACTCCCCCCTCTCGCAGGGCGGCCCAAGTGTTCATCACGCTTTCATCGCCGTAAAGTGGATCTTCTTTGCCACCTTTACGCTGCGGGCCAATATAGAGATCCCATAAAATGGCATCGTAACGCGGAATGGTTTCGTCGTCAGCCACGCGCGAGATCTCTTCGGTCACGTCTCCAACAATGAAGTGTACTCGCGGATCGTTCGCCGCATTCTTTGTAATTGCGGCAGCGGGTCCCTGGCACCACGCAATCACCTTTTCGTTGAGTTCGGCAACGTGAACACATGCTCCTCGGGGGAGGGCATCAAGAGCGGCACGGAGAGTGAAGCCAAGCCCAAGACCACCGATAAGAACACGAGGGCGTGAACTATCCGCGGCAATGGCTCCACACCCATTTTCGGCAAGGGCTAATTCCGAGGTCGTAATCGTACTGGTCATCAAGACCCGACCGCCTACGAGAATCATAAAGTCCTTGTCGCCGCGGCGACGGAGTTCGAGTAGACCTTCAGGGGTCTCAACACTATCTAACAATTCAAAAGGGCGAGGCATAATCGTTTGGAGAGGCGGGGGAAAGGATTCAGGTCTAAAGGGGGCCCCGAGGGGAGGTTACCTTAATGTTGCCGAGATACCCCCTCAAGACCAGTTGTACAATTAGGATTCACTTGAAGTTCTATGCCAGAAAACTACGGCATTTCCCGAGAGAATCATGAGGGCTCCTAGCCATTGGTTGAGGCTCGGGGCTTGGGCAAGAATCCATGTTTCTAGAACCATAGTAATGGGTAATGCCAGGTAATAAAGGAGTCCACTTGTTGCCGGGCGGACCTCAGTGGTGACGGCTATCCACAAATTATGAGCGATAAATGTGCAAAAAACACCCAATATTCCAAGAAAGAACCAACTTTTTTCGTCAAGAGACCAGTCTAGAGAAGGTGCAAAAGGGAGAAAAAGCAATGAAGCGAAGAAAAATTGCGCGCTCCCCCGTGTCGAGGTCTTGAGGTGGGCGACACGTTGATGCAAAAGGGGAAGCGCAGCGTAGCAAAGCGCGCTGACCAGACCGTAGAGAAAGCCGCTCAGTGCTAAGTTTTCCCCCTGGAGGGCTGGAAGACAAACCCAGGCGCCGATTGCGGCCAAGACGACGCCCAACCAATCCATTCGAGTGGGTGTATTTTTTGAAAATAGAGCGCCCATCTACGTGACGTGTATTCCGTAGGTGCTGAGAGCCAAGATGGCTAAGCTTGCACTGCTCCTCTGAATTGATTCGAAATAGGTGTACCAATGGGCAGCAAAAAGGAATCCTATCGCCGGTAGAATCAAGCGAGTGTTCGGCTTATCGGCTTTTTGCTTCAGCCCAAGAATGTCACCCCACTTGAGATCTCGTCTGAAGTAAATGCCAGTCAGGCTCAGGCCCATCATTAAACGCACGAGGCCAATGAGAAGACTTGAGGCGTCGACCATGCGGATCCAGATGGGCGTGGAGGCCATTAAAACAAGAGCGATGATGACCTTGAGGCTCAACACCCGGTGGACACTGCCCGCACTTTCTCTGGAGCTCAAGAGTTGGCGGCCCGATGGGACGCCTCGCCTCTAAAAAGGTCTCAACAGCGGCCACTCATCGATTGGCGCGTACCAGACGTGAACCATCTTCCACGCAAAAAAGTGTTCCGTCCTCGTAGCTTTTGCCGCAAAGAGGACAGAGGCGAATCGTTTGGACGCATTCTTGGGCTCGAATATTTATCTCGTCCTCTACTGGGACGACGTTTTTACTTTCATTTTGCGCAGAAGTCGCCTTGTGAGGTGTGCGTCTTTTCAAGAGGACTATGGAAAAAGCCCCCAAGAGCAAGACGAATGAGCCAACAATAGTGAGAGTCCACTGATTCTTTTTTGCGGGTTCGCTCTCAAACTGCGCCCCCAACTCAACGCTATCCATCGCGAGCGCAATGGTGGAAGTCTCAAAACTCTCACCGAGAACGCCGTATTTCTGTCCCGCAAGAAGTTGCTCGTATTCTTCGGCGCTCACAACGCGGGCTTGAACCTCAATTTTATGTGATGCGACTTGCGCCTGCAACTTGATAAGTCCCCGCGGGGACTCGGTGGGCACATGAAGCGCTCCTCGTCTGGATATGGTCGCCGCTCCTTCTGTTATTGTCCAAGTAGTGGAAATAGGAACTCGGCACCCCTCGCCGTCGCGGGCAATCGCTTGGAAAGAAAAAACCTCCCCAGCCTTCATTAGTTTTGACTGAGGGGTTACCTCCAAAGAGAGGGGAGGTCCGGGGTGGTCACAGCGCGATGCCCGAGCGGGTAGGGGCGGTGGGGTGGGAGTAATAATAAGTGGACTCTCGGCCTGCTCAGCTTTTTGGGGAGAGAAGGCCGCCACCTTTTTTTTGTTTATCGGTTCAGTTTTAAGAGTGGGCTTGGGTTCGGGAGACTGAGTGATGACCCGCGTCAGGACTCGAGTGCGCCGTACGCTCGCTGTGCAATTGCTACCCAAGACGACAAACTGATATTGTCCGCTTTCATCAAAGTAAATTTTATCACCTCTGGGGTACCAAGCCGTGGTCACTCTAGCTTGGCGAGGGTCCCCGACCGGCATGCGGCAAGTCGTGGTGATTGCGGAGGAACCTGCTTTTTGTCCTAGCGCTTTGAGACCGGGCATTTGTTCCCAACATTGAAGGCTCGAGTAAGAACGCCCCAGTCCTTGGAGGCGAAAGCCCGCGCCCGATTCGGTCAGGGTGACCAGTCCGCCTTTTTCTCCTCCTCCGTGAGGGCGGGGGCCGCATGCTTTTCCCCAATCTCCTATTGCCCAAGAGACGCGAAGAGAACCTGCTTGCCACTTTCCACTTAGATTGTTGGCATATGACGACAGTGTAAATGTCATCAGAAAGAGTGTGATTAGATGTATAAGGAGCGTCGTTCTCATCCAACTTTGGACTCGTGGGGGCATCATTCGAGAGGGGGGTATCGTGGGGGGCTTGCTCAGACAAGAGCAAGAAGGCCAGGAAACGCATTTTAACATTTACTTATGGCCGCAGCGGCGTTGACAGTTAATTTTGGCGGGTGATAGCTTCTCTTCCAGAAAAAAGGGAAGCATCTTTCATTCCCTAGCCTGCTGAGCAGGCGGAATTTGGTGGAGAATTATTGAGTATGGGCTCTCAAAGATGGTCTCGAATTGCAGCGACTCTCGTTTCGTTGGCGGCGATGAGTGGGGTGAATTCCGCGCACGCACAGTCAGAAACCCGCATCGCAGATGACGGCAGTAACGCTGATGGCATGGATACTCACTTGTTTCGACCGGCGGTCGATTCAAAAGGTTTTTTCTCGGTCAATGGCACTGACATCATTGGAAAAAATGACATCAGTTTCGGAATGATCTTGGACTGGGGGCATACCCTCATGCGCACGAACAATTCCGACAATCCCATGGGTTCACCCGGGGATGCCGTCGACGCCGACGGAAGGTGTGTGTCCGTTGATAGTTGTACTCCTAGTTCGGGTGGCTCGGGCACAAGCGCCCTGATTTCCGATTCGTTCACGGGGACTCTGAGTGCGAGCTACGGGATTGCCAACATCGCGGTGGTTGGCTTGAGCGTACCTATTGTGATGATCATTGGTGATGAAGGTTATGGGCTTGGCCCGACGGGCGATACGAGACAATCATCGCAGGTCACTCCTCAAAAACCATCAACCGTGATTCCTCACGTAAAGTTTCGTTTGCTCAAAGTGCAGGATGGTTTCGGCCTCTCGGTAATTGCCCAAGCAGGCATTCCTCTATTTAGTGCCGAGCGCGATATGGCGGCAGACCCAGGTTTTTGGTATTGGCCTCGCTTAGTCGCAGAGAAACGATTTCTCAGTGGGGGCGATCTAAAGCTTGGTATTGATGTGGGCTATCGTGGACACACGGGATCCAATCCCTCTTTTGGTCTCGACCTAGACGGGCAATCACAGCTAGCAGAGGGAGAATTGACTGCTGGAGATCTCATGACTTACGGGGCAGGTATCTCCTACAGAGCCATGAAAAAGCTAGATTTGGTAGCTGAACACTATGGCACCTACCTTCTCTCCTCCAATACCGCGAGCGAACAGAAACTCAGCGGAGAGTTCTTGGGTGGAATTAAGCTTTTCATCGAAGAAAATAGCTACTTGATGGCAGCGGGTGGTTCACGCACCTTCTTTACAGGTTTTGAAGGTGCAGACGCTCGTGTTGTCTTAGGATTTGTCTATGAGCCTTCTATTGGGGACAGAGATGGTGATGGTCTGCGTGACGATGACGACTCTTGTCCTGATGATCCTGAAGACTTCGACAATTTCGAGGACAGCGATGGTTGTCCCGATCCGGACAACGACAATGACGGTATTTTGGACAACGATGACAGGTGCCCAAATATTGCAGAAGATATGGACGGGGACGAAGACAGCGACGGTTGTCCCGAGGGCGATAGAGCCAGCGATCGCGATGGCGATGGTATCCCAGACGATAAGGACAAATGCCCTGATCAACCCGAGGACATGGACGGTTTCGAAGACAGCGATGGTTGTCCCGATCCTGACAATGACAACGACGGCATTTTAGATGATGACGATAGTTGCCCGGACGACGCCGAAGACTTTGACAAATTTGAGGACGAAGACGGTTGTCCTGAGCTAGACAACGACTTGGATAGAATCTTGGATGTGGACGATAAGTGTCCTCAAGAACCTGAGGTCTACAATGGTTTTGAGGATGATGATGGCTGTCCCGACAAGGGAAAAGTCATTGTCGATGGCAGCAATATTATGATTCTTGATAAGATTCAGTTCGCTACGGGTAGCGATAAAATATTGCCTCAATCGATGCCCATCGTAGAAGCTGTTGCTGCGACATTGCAGGGGCATCCTGAGTTCCTATCGATCGAGGTCGCTGGACATGCCGATGAGCGTGGGGCGGACAAATCGAACCTCACCTTAACTAAGAAACGCGCCGCCTCCGTGCGAGCCGCCTTAGTAGAAAGAGGAGTGAGAGATGGGCGTATCGTTTCTCAGGGCTACGGCGAATACTGTCCCATCGAAAAGGCTAGTACGACTGCCGCTTGGGAGAAGAATCGGCGTGTGGAGTTTAAAGTCGTGAAGACCAAGGATGGTCTGACTCAGGGACGGCGTGGTTGTGCCGCTGCACGCAGCGCGGGAATTTTCCCCCCACAAGTGAAGTAATTTACATCAATTACTCCCTGTAAGCCGTTCTACCCGTGGGTAGGGCGGCTTTTTTCTTGCTCATTTACAATATGATCTTCTCTTAAGCCCCTAGTTTTGTCTACTCTGCAAGACGTGCGTATTTTTCGCCTCAATAGTAGGGTAGTGAATTATGATTGGGGCTCGACCTCAGCTATCGCAAATTGCCTAGGGAGGCCTCCGAGCGGTGTCCCCGAAGCTGAGCTGTGGATGGGGGCTCATGCAAAGTGTCCCTCTCCTCTACAAGATGGGGTAGGGCCCCGATTGGGAAAAGTAAAACCAGCGGACTTAGGCGCTCTCATCGCCGCAGATCCCTCCACCTATTTGGGGCGCTCCGTCGCGGCGCAATTTGGTCATCTGCCCTTTCTATTCAAGGTGCTAGCTGTCGAACGGCCTTTAAGTTTGCAGGCTCACCCTGGCTCCACTCAGGCAAAGATCGGTTTTGCGCGAGAAGAGTCAAAGGGTATCGCTCTGGATGCGTTCAACAGAAATTACAAAGACCAAAGTCATAAACCGGAGCTCGTCTATGGGCTCACTAGGTTTCACACTCTTTCGGGCTTTCGCACGGTCGAAGAGTGTTTAGAAGTGAGTCAGGCATTTGGTTGCGCAAAAGGGCAAGGCGGGTTGGCCAAACTCTGGTCGGCCTTCTCTTCCGATGTGAGTGAAAAGGGTATGGAAACGTACTTTCGAGGGGTATTTTCCCTCTCGACCCCAGAGCTAGCTTCCGCAATTGAGCGCGCTTTGCTGCTCGCCCAAGACCAGGGTGCTTTGCGAGGCGAAGCGGCGACTTTTGCCCCTTGGCTCATTCGTTTGGCGAACTTACATCCTACCGATCCTGGCGTTTTAGCCAGCATGCTACTCAATGTCGTGAGCCTTGCTCCTGGAGAGGCGATGTTTCTGCCTGCGGGTAATCTTCATGCCTATTTGGACGGCGTTGCCCTTGAGGTGATGGCAAGCAGTGACAACGTTCTACGGGGAGGCTTGACAAGCAAACACGTGGACGTTGATGAGCTTTGTGATGTGCTGGTATTTAACTCCCATCTTCCCGAGGTACAGAAAGGAATTTCGGAGACCTTAGGGCAAGCGGGTAAGAGAACTCGCTATGTAAGCCCAGCTCCAGAGTTTGAACTTTCACTTTTGGATCTCAAGACCTCACCAGAGCTAGAACTTCACGGTCCTTCGATTTGGTTGAATTTGCATGGCGAGGTTGAGTTGCAGGGGCCAGACTTCAAGTTACGACTAAAGAAAGGCGAGCAAATATTTATATCAGGATCTGAAGATTCTCGGGGGCTCCAGGTTGCTGTCTCAGGCGAAGCACGTGTTGCGTGCGCGTCCTTAGGCTCATAATTTGTCTTTGAGTCCTAATAAAAGTGACTAATTTGGAGCATTAGGGGTCGTTTTCGTCCATATAGTATCAAATTAGCCACGGATTCATGGTTTTTGAACATGAACTCTGCTCTGGAGGCACTAAAATACACCATGGTTTTCTTATCGGGTGGTCAGATAGTGTCTCCTTTTCCTCTAGCGAGCGCAGCCCGTGGGGCGCGGTCGATTCTTTTTTGCGCCCTCGCCACGGCTTGTTCCAATGGCACGGGTGAAGGTTTTGCACCTCGTGACGATGTTGCCCCTGTAGCGTCGGGTGTTTCTACTCAGGATCAATTGGACGCGTGCGGCGTTCTCCCCATCAATGAAAAAGTTGTGCTTGGTTATGTTCCTAGCTGGGCCAGCTGGACGACGATGGATCTCGACTTTGACACGTTGACTCATATCGCCCTCGCTTTTACTAATCCTACGGGACCTGGTGGCTCCACCGAACTTCGAGACAAAACCGATAGTGAGATTCGCGCTCTGGTGGCTCGTGCTCATGCCGGTGGCGTGAAGGTGCTTGCCTCAATCGGAGGCTACGCAGAGTCCGAAGCCGTGAAGAACGCTATTTCTTCCGAACGCGTGGATTCGTACATTGAGGAGTTAGCCCAATATTTGGAAAAATATGATCTCGATGGTGTGGACGTTGATATCGAAGGAAATAGCGTCGACTCTACCTACGCGCCTCTGGTCAAGAAATTGGCCGCCAAAATTCGTCCTCAAGGAAAAATCGTCTCTGCCGCCGTTGCTGGTTGGTTTCAGGAAGGCGTCGTAGACGATGCTCTTTTCTGCTTCGATTTTATCAATCTAATGGCTTACGATGATGTCGGAGCCGAGCCCCAAGACCACTCATCTCTTGCGTTCAGTCGTAGGCGCTTACGCTATTGGTCGACAGATAGAAGTTATCCCAAAGAGCGCATTGTTCTTGGTCTGCCTTTTTACGGATATTGTTGGAAGGGATCTTGTGGAAACGGTGGGCAGATACCTTTTAAACGCATTAAGGAATCCCATCCCGCGAGCGGTGAGTTGGACAGAATTGAGGAGGGGGATAAAATCATTTGGTTTAACGGTACGACTACCCTCAAAACAAAGGTTGAGTATTCCAAAGAGTATGGCGGCATCATGATCTGGGACATGAGTCAGGACGATGAGGCAGCAACGCTCTTTAGCGCAATTAGAAGCGCCCTTTGAGCTAGATTTCACTTACCATTGCCCCCTTTTGCCTCATCTACTCTGCAATGAGGGGGCCTCGCCCATAGGGTGTCCATACTACGGCCCCTTGCTTAAAAAGTGCGGGGTTGAGACAGGTGTCTGCTCGTTGTTGACTCAGCATCGTCACGGACTTCTCAAACGTTCTTTGATTGCTCGACCGCACTTGCTCGGGGGAAAGGCATCTATCGGTCGGTGATGCCTTTCGGACTTCATCGACGATCGCTTGCCAGTGGGTGAGCCAGTCATAAATTCTTTCGCCTGGTTTTACATTGCGTCTCAAAGAACGGGGAAGGACGTCACCAAACATACGTGGAGCAAAGCCCCTGCTCATGTCGCTGACACAGAGGAGTCCCTCATAAAAAAGTAAGTTGTCGATATCTTTTCTCCATAAGTGTGCGCTCACTAAGTGCCCCTCGGTATCACTGGTACCCTCAAGCAAGAGGCCCCCAGGTCCCAGAGAATGGGTCATTTGACGAGTGGCCAGTGCTCCTTGTTCCGGTGAATAACCACGCAAGACGTTGAAGCAACGAATCAAGCTGAGGCTACTTAATCCTAAGGCGTTCAAGTCAAAGGAGCCCTGCACAAATTCGAGTGACGAGGTTGAGCTCTTTTGGGCGCGTTGTACTCGGGCTGCCTCGGACTCTACGCCGATGACACGGAGTGAACCTTGCTGTGAAGGAAACGCCTGCGCGAGCACGGCGTGCAGCTCCAATGTTGTGACGGGCTCATCTCCAAAACCAATGTCGACCGCAACGAAAGGCTCCTTGGTCGGAAGGGCTATGAATTGACCTTTCAATAACTGGTCAAGTAGGATCAGACGCCCCTGGCGCGTGCGTCCTCTGCGGTGGGTATGTCGCTTTCTATGCAAAAGTTGCCCTTTATTGGGGGCTCAGGGGGGACGCGGATGTCTTTGTCGAAGCGGGGGGAGGGACGAGACGTAAGGGGCCGTGGACCCAACGATTTAGGTTTCCCCACTTCTCGGGCACAAGGGCATAACCTGCTTGCGATAGTGCTAGGGGCGGTCGCTCTAAACGCCAAGAAGTGAGATCGTCGCCCAATAGAAAAACTTGTGAATCTAAGGCAATGGCACGGCCCGCGCTCAAAACTTTTGCGAGAGGATCGAGCTGAACATGCACCCTTTGCTCGCCTGTTCGACTCCAGAGAAACAGATTTTCTCCCCTTCGCACGAGTGCGTGACTTCGTCCAGTGCTGAGCACATAGGTCGAAGGGGAAAGAGTGATGAGGGTACGTCGAGAGAAATCTACCAATGCTGCGTTGGCTCCCGGTCGTAAAGGAAGAAGCACATCAGCTGAGTTTCCCAAAATATCCACACCAGTTCGCGCCACATCGCCATGTAAGTTACGCACAAAGCCTGGGCGAACAAGGTAGAGATCAAAGCGGTACTTTGCTTTCTTTCGGCTTCGGCTTTTACGTTTGGACTTCTTGCGCTTCTTTATGATGGGTTTGTATTCTTCACAGGAGACAAGAAAGAGACCGTTCTTTCGATTCATGTGATGAATACGGGCTCCACAGCGCGCACTGGTAATTTGCTTTTGGGTGTGATTTTTTACCAAAAGGAGCCTCCCAGAGTCTTCGCGACGCACCCAGCCATCGTTCGTTCCCATGACATAACCAGGAGCCAATTGTGGCCGAAGCTTTCTTGTCAGTGGTGAATCGGCGGGGGGTAGCTTGAGCCACGTAGTCTCTAAGTGGCGATCTCTACGGTATGCACTGAGTCGATGGTAGGCTGGGTAGGCAGTGCCCTGAGCCATGCAACGATGAATCGCCGTCTTTACCAGGGGGATAGGCCAGGACTTTGATGTGCTTTTAGGTGCAAGAGTTGTCGCTGACAAAAAACCAACCCCGCCGTGCACACGCCAGGGGGGGCGAGGTCCCCAGTCAACCTTGCGCGCGAGGGGCAAGAGGGAAGTTGACTCACGCTCAGGAAGCGGAAACGGAATAAAGTACCCACGAGAGTCCGGAGAGTCTGGAGAGTCCGGAGAGTCGCTGAGAAGAATGAGACCCTGGTCGGCGAAAGCAAAGGAACGATGATCGGGCAGGGCATCTGCCCGTAAATCTGGAGAAAACTCGGATAGACTCCAGCGCTTTCCGGCGAAAGCGTCCACTAACCAAGTGTTTTCTTTCTGTTGAACAACGACGTATTGCCCACTTTTATCGTGTCTTAAAAGTGCGTCGATGGGGGTAATTTCTTTCCCCCAATGCATAAAAAGCTGATGTGAGGCTGCCTCAAATTTCAGTTTGTTTGTCTGTGATTGTCCAAGAGTGGTTTTTTGACAGTAAGCGACCCAGGCTCCGGTCTTTCCCCAGGCTTCTAGGGAGAGCAGTCCTTCTTTACCAATGACTTGCGGTGGAGCTTGCCGGGAAGAAGCAATCCCCTCTTGAGGACCACTATTTTTAAGTGTCGGTGAATTCGTCGAGGAACTTTTGAGGACGGGCTCTCCGTTTTCTTCGCTCGCCTGAGGAGGGGGGAGATTCTTCTTGAGGTGTCCTTCTACGCGGGGCTCGGCGGCACTAGCGTTTGCTCTGGGCGTAGGTTCGCTTGTTGCTTGTTTGCTGTGCCCAGCGGCCTGTGTTGCGGGGGCACATCCCGCAACGAATGAGCAGCTAAAAACTAGGAGAGCGCTGAAGAAGACCGAAGAATGGGGCATGCGAGAAGCGCGCTCACGCTAGCCCGTTTTCGTAGCGAGGGGTACCAAATTTCCCCTGGGGAAGGCTCGCTTGCAGGCACAATGAGCTTTTCTTTTCCGAATTTCTCCTCATGGCTTGTCCTCCTCAACAGGCGGGCTAAGCCGGTGCACTATGGTGCAGCTTGGTTCCCCTTTGGAAGAATTTATCCCCCCGGCCGGCGCATCATCGGAAGAGTTGAATGTTTCTGGCGTGAGTCTACGTGTAGAACGAATGATGGAACTTTTGGACTCTTCAGCAGATCTGTCCATCGTACGAGAGGCTCAGTCCGAACTCAGTCGTCTGCGCGGGCTTTTTCGCCGCCGACGAGAGCTATTTGATGAACCCACCTTACTTCGATTGAAGGAGCTTGGAAAAAAAGCTCAAGCGCGTGCTTCTGGGGACGTCGAACAATGGCGTGAGCGTGCCTTAAAAACGCTCAGTGATACGTTTGGTTACCCATCGTTTCGTCCCGGCCAGGAACAACTGATAGAAAGTGCCTTAGCGGGGCGAGATACCTTAGGAATAATGCCCACTGGGGCAGGAAAGTCGCTTACCTTTCAAATTCCGGCTCGACTCTTGGGGGGCACTACTTTAGTCATCTCGCCACTTATAGCTCTCATGAGAGATCAGGTGGACGCTTTGCTAGAGGTGGGCATTCGCGCGACCTATCTGAACTCTTCATTAGAACCGGCGGAGCGTAACGAGCGATTGCGAAAGCTTGCCGCCGGAGAGTACGAGTTAC
>Ga0256845_1003005_pt1 | contig 11713 bp, 11 predicted proteins | sample RiftiametaG_FD_189101 | JGI IMG/M metagenome (GOLD analysis project Ga0256845, IMG submission 189101) | Tube worm associated microbial communities from hydrothermal vent at the East Pacific Rise, Pacific Ocean - Riftia | ecosystem: Host-associated > Annelida > Integument > Unclassified ... | reverse complement strand
CTACAGCATTTGTAGCAGTAGAGAGTAGTACCGGAGATATTTTAGCTATGGTAGGGACAACAGATTATAAAAAATCTAATTTTAACCGTGTGACACAGTCAAACCGTCAGCCTGGTTCTGCCTTTAAGCCATTCATTTATCAAACAGCGTTAGACATGGGTTATAACCCTGCAAGTCCATTGACAGATTTAGCTAGAACATTTCAGTACTATTATAAAGGAAAACCTAAAATCTGGTCTCCTAAGAACTATGAGCATGATTTTAAAGGGTTTATTTCATTTAGAGAAGCACTGGTACACTCGCGTAACTTGGCAACAATTAACCTTGTGTCAGACTTGGGGGTAAGTACTATACGTAAAAGATTGGCGTTTTTAGATGTTCCTCATATCCCTAGAGATATGTCTATCGCTCTTGGTAATCTTGGACTCAGTCCTCTTAAAATGGCACAAATATTTTCAGTTTTCGCCAATAAAGGGCATATGATTGAGCCTAGGTTGGTGAGTAAGATTATTTCTAAAGAGGGGGCCATTATCTATGAGACACGCCCTAAAGAGATAGCGGACTTTACAACACCAGAACAAGCGTACCTTATGACAGATGTCTTAAAAGATGTGGTGAAGCGAGGAACAGGAAGAAATGCACGTGTTAAAGGCATAGAACTCGCAGGAAAAACAGGTACAACAAACAATAATATAGATGCATGGTTCTGTGGTTACTCTCCAACGATTGAGACTATTGTTTGGTTTGGTAGAGATGATAACAAGCGTATAGGTAGAGGGGCAACAGGTGGTGCATTGGCTGCACCTGCATTTGCATTTTATTATAAAAAACTTTTAAAGCTTTACCCAGATACTAAACGTACTTTCGACATACCTCAAGGTGTTTTCAAAGGTACCTATGAGGGTAAGTCTGAACTCTATACCCAAAATTCTCCCCTTCCAAATGCACAAAGAAAGCCTATTCATCCTTATGATGAACTGGTAGAAGAAAAGACAGAGATGGTAGAAGATATTGACCCTGAAGAGGGAGAGATAGAAATGGCAACGCCAATTAATATTGATGATACACCTACGTATGATGAAGATGAATCACAAGATATGATGGGGGATGCCTTGCATCCACAAAGAAAAGTGCCACTTATGCCTGTCTCTAATGATAGTGGCGAGTTATTTTAAAGGATACAAATGCATAGTTTTGCACCAGAGATTATTTTGATTACCATATTGAGTTTAGTAATATTCTCAGATGCACTTGCTAATAGATTAAAGATACCATCGGTATTTATATTACTTATTGGTTCATACCTTATATATACTTATTTTAAGCCAGCAGTACCTATAGACTTGGCTGCAAACTTTTCTACTATTATACTTTTTTGTATTCCTCTTATTTTTATGGGAGATGCTTTACATCTCCATTTCTCAGATATTAAAAAACATGCATGGAGTATTTTCTACTTGGCAGTAGTGGCAGTGGCTCTTTCTATTACTGTAGGGGCTAGTTTATCGTATTTTAACGTCTATGAAGGGTTAAGTTTAGGAGCTTACGTTTCACTCTTTGCTATCAATATGGCTACAGATGCTGTCAGTGTACAGTCTGTACTCTCTAGATTTAAAGGTATTAGTCATGATATTAAAGTACTTATTGAGGGAGAGTCTTTAGGTAATGATGCTACGGCAGTTATTGCATTCTTCTTTATAGGACTACCATGGATGATGTCTGGGTATATTGATGCAGGTCATGCAGCGTTGGATGCACTTAGAGTCTTTGCTGTAAGTACACTTGTTGGGTTGGGGCTAGGTTTTGGATTTTATCTGCTAATGAAACTCTTTTCTAACAAAAGAGGGGAACTCTTTGCCTTCATAGTAGAAGCCTATGTAGCGTATGTACTTGCAGAAGAGATGCATGTATCTGGAATACTTACGCTTATTGTTGCTATTGTAGCAACTAAGGCATGGATAGATTCTGATTTGGAAAATGACAACTCAAAAAATAAGACTAGAAGCTTTATGCGTACACTACGTCTAAGTGGCATAGAAACAACTACACATGAGAGACTAGAGTATATTTATGAAATGGCAAAAGAGTTCGGATACATCGCAGCGGTAATGATATTTTTTGTACTTGCAGAGATGGTAGACTTTCACCTACTTTGGGAGTATAGAGTTGAAATAGTGACTATGTTTATAGCCACTACGCTTATACGAGCTATCTCTATGGCTAAGTTTGCTTTTTTTGGTACAGTAAAGGCTTTACAGTCCATCAAACCTGTAGGTCTTGAGGGATGGTTTATCTTGACTTTCTCTGGTATGAAAGGAGCGTTGTCTATTATTTTGGTACATATGATACCCGATAGTTTTGCACATAAAGAACTCTTTGAAGCAGTGACTATAGGTGTAGTAGTACTCTCTATTTTTGTTTATGGTACAACATTATGGACATACTTTACGTTTTTTAAGAAAGAAGAAGAGAAGAATTTGTTTAAGTAGAAAGTATTAAGTGTTACTCCCATCTGAGTGATGGGAGTAAGATGTATTATTCTGCGATTTGAATAAAACTTGTTTCAATAATATCAGAATAAATAGAACCTTCTAATACTTTAGCCTGTTTATTATACATACTTCCATCTGTTCCTACAACACAGGCTACATTACCAGTAGTAACACCACTATAGTATTCAACATCACATTCAACTTGGTCATTCTTTTTACCATAGTCACCACAATTTACAGTGTTTGATTTTTCTTCTGTCAGTACACCTCTAAGGTTTTCTGATAATCTATCTTTAAATAATTGTGACTCACAAATACCAGATGGTAGATTTTTCAAAATAACAATATATTTTTTATCATTTATTGGATTTTTATCACTTCCTCCACCACATCCAGAAAGTAGTAATGCACTTAGTGCGAGTGTTGTTAGCCCTAATTTTTTTATCATAGTTTTTCCCTTTTAATAATTTATAAATAGAGTATAGTATAAAAATATCTAGAATAGGATAAAAATGAAGAGAGAGGAAGAAGAGTCTACATATCTACCCAAGGTAGATATGTAAGTAAGATTAACAAGAGTAAGTAGCAATGTACTCGAATGCTGTTGGACGACCTTCTACTGGGTAGACGTGTCTATCAAACATATATTCAGAGTATTCCATTACATATGCAGAATCCATAATAGGAGCCAAGAATGCATGGTCTTTTTCAAGGCCTTCTAGTGAATCTCTAAAAGTACTTGGAAGCTCAGGTATTTTACGCTCAGCTAGTTCTTTTCTTGAGATTTCAAATAAGTCTTCATTTACAGGACCAACAATTGGGTAACCACCTTGTTTGATACCATCAAGACCAGCTATCATTAGTACAGAAAATGCAAGGTAAGGACAACAAGTAGAGTCTGGGAAACGAGTCTCAATTCTAGTAGCCATTTCACCTGCACCATAAGGAATACGACAAGCAGCTGAACGGTTTTGGCTAGAGTAAGTAAGAATACGTGGCGCTTCAAAACCTGGAAGTAGTCTCTTGTAAGAGTTTGTACTTGGATTTGTAAATGCTGCAACTGCTTCTTTGTGCTGGAAGATACCAGAAAGGTAATCAAGTGCAGTTTTGCTTAGGTTTGCATATTCACCCTCTTTATAGAAAAGGTTTTTACCATCTTTCCAAAGTGACTGGTGTACGTGCATACCGTTTCCGTTATCATTGTAGATAGGCTTAGGCATAAATGTTGCAGTTTTACCATTAAGGTGTGCAACCATTTTTACTACATATTTGTATTTTTGTACATTATCTGCAGCTGTGATGATGTCAGAGAATACGATACCAATTTCATGTTGCCCTTGAGCAACTTCGTGGTGACCAAGCATTACTTCAAGACCTACTTCTTCAAGAAGTAACATCATTTCAGCTCTAAGATCAACCGCAGAATCTGTAGGCATTACTGGGAAGTAACCACCTTTAACTCTAGGTCTGTGACCCATGTTTCCATACTCACCATAGTCTTCAGCATCAGCCCAGTGACCTTCGTCAGTCTCAACTTTAAATGATTGGTGGTTGTCATTGTCAACAATTTTAACATCATCAAAGATGAAAAATTCATTTTCAGGACCAAAGTATGCTTCATCAGCGATACCAGCATCATCTAGTGCTTTAAGTGCTTTTTTAGCGATTGATCTTGGACATTTTGCATAAAATTCATTTTTATAAATATCATAAACATCACAAATAAGAATCACTGTACTATCAGCAGTAAACGGATCCATAAATGCTGTACCAACATCTGGTCTAAGAAGCATATCTGATTCATGGATTGGTTGCCATGCTTCGATAGATGAACCATCAAACGGAAGACCTGCTTCGATCATTTTATCATCTACAGCAGATGCTCTGTATGAAATATGGTGCCATGCACCTTTAATGTCTGTAAATCTAAAGTCAATAAACTCAACTTCATTCTCTTCACAATACTTGTTAAACTCTGCTATGTTGTTTACGAATTTACCCATGTGTAACTCTCCTAAATTTAATTTATCTGTACATTATAGCCATTCTAAAATAAATAAGTTAAGAAATTCTGTTTAAAAAGTAATCAATTGTTTATCTCGCCCTTGAAAAGAAACAGCTTGGGTATATCCAATGTCTTTTGCAAGTGCAATAGCCAAGTCATAGCCTGCACCTATTTGTTCTACAGCATGTGCATCTGATGAGAATGTAATCGGTATAGCTAAATCATATGCCTCTTCAAGTAAAGCACGTGATGGGTACATTTCACCTATAGGCTTACGTAAACCTGCTGTATTTATTTCCATTACCATGTTAGAAGTTTTAATGGCTTCCAGTACATTTTTAGCTAAAAGTCTCACATCTTGTTTAGGCATAAACTTGAATACTTTTATGAGGTCAAGGTGTCCTACAATGTCAAACTTTCCAGACTTTGCCATGGCTTCCGTGGCTTCAAAATAGGCTTGCCAGATTTCATCTATATCTTTGCTTTTCCAACCACCTATAAATTCTGGGTTGTCAAAGCCCCACTTGTCTATAAAATGCACAGAACCTATGAGGTAATCTACATTTGCACCCAGTACACGTTCATCCATATGTCCTTGGAGCCAGTCTACTTCATAACCAAGTAAAATGTGTATCTCTTTTTTGTATTTCTCTTTTGCGGTAAGTATATCGTTTGTATAAGCTTGCATATCACAAAAAGGAAGACGATACTTCTCATCAAAATCCATAGGTGCATGCTCAGAAAAACCATAAATATCTATACCTAACTCTATGGCTCTTTGAATATACTCGTCTACGGTTCCCTCTGCATGGTTACAGCGTGTGGTATGGTTATGTAAATCTATTCGTGTTATATTGTTCATAATGATGATTTTAGCATAGAAAACTACTTTTTACTACTATTTAGCTAAAATAAGCATAATATTTTACAGAGGACAAATATGCATAATAAAGTAGAACTTTTAGCACCAGCAGGTAACTTAGAGAAGATGAAGATAGCTCTAAACTATGGTGCTGACGCAGTATATGGAGGGACTAGTACCTTTTCATTACGTATACGTTCTGGAAAAGAGTTCGATATGGAGTCTTATGCAGCAGGTATAGAATATGCCCATGCCCGTGGTAAAAAAGTTTACTCTACAGTGAATTCATTTCCTTTTAACTCACAAATAAAATTGTATGAAAACCACATTGCTAAAATTGCAGAGCTTAAACCTGATGCTCTTATAGTCTCTAGTCCCGGTGTGGTAAAGATAGCACACCGTATTGCTCCCGATATTCCTATTCACCTTTCTACTCAAGCCAATGTAATGAATGCTATGGATGCAGAGGTTTATTATGATTTAGGGGTACAGCGTATTATTGTGGCACGTGAGATTAGCCTTAAAGATTGTGAAGCGATTAAAAACCATCTCCCTAAATTAGAACTAGAAATCTTTGTACATGGTTCGATGTGTTTTGCTTACTCTGGGCGTTGTCTTATCTCTTCACTTCAAACAGGACGTGTACCTAACCGTGGGTCTTGTGCCAATGACTGTCGTTTCCCGTATGAGATTTATGCACATAACCCAGAGTCTGGTACTACATTTAGACTCGATGAAGAAGAGGGCATAGGTACCTACATTATGAATGCCAAAGATATGAATATGGCATCGCATGTGGATGAGATAATGAAATCAGGTGTCATTGACTCACTCAAAATAGAAGGACGTACGAAGTCTCCATACTATGCAGGTGTGGTGACTAAAGCGTATAGACATGCTATAGATGATTACTATGCAGGTGATTTTGATGAAAAACGTTACCAACGTGAACTTGGGACTACGCAAAACCGTGGCTTTACAGACGCTTACTTACTTTCACGTCCATTTGACAGAAATGACACAGAGTCTAATGACTTTTCCATACAGTATGGTACACATCAAGTAGCAGGACTCGTCAGTGAAGATGGGCTTACTTGGAAATGTAAAGACAAGACTTGTTTAGGTGATGCTGTGGAGATAGTACTTCCTATGGGAGCTACAATCGACCTAGTAGATAATGACATAGGTAAAATAGACGAAGTAGCAGGGCAGTACTGGCTTACATTTAAAAAGCTTACTACCAAAGAGGGTAAAGAGTTGGAGTGTGTACATAGTGGTAATGTAAATGACATACTACTACCTACAGAACTACCTGGTTACACTATCTTAAGACGTAAAATAGCAGAAGCGTTGGAGAAAAAGGGACTCACTGAAGACTCTACCCCAATGAAGCTAGAATCTGAACAAAAATAAATATAGGGGTCTGGTGATTTGTAATTTGTTGCAAAGCAATGAATTATGAATCACCTGACCTCAAATTAAGGAAAATAAAAATGAAATTTGTATCAATCGTAATGGGATCAAAAAGTGACTATACAATCATGACAGAGTGTGCCGATACACTTAAAAAATTTGGTGTACCGTATGAGCTCATCATCTCCTCAGCACATAGAAGCCCTGAGAGAACCAAAACCTATATGAAAGAAGCAGAAGCTAAAGGTGCACAAGTGTTCATCGCAGCAGCAGGTATGGCAGCACACCTTGCAGGAGCATTAGCAGCAAGTACAACTAAGCCAATCTTAGGTGTACCGATGGAGTCAGGACCACTTAAAGGTGAAGATGCACTTTTAAGTACAGTCATGATGCCTGCGGGTATGCCAGTTGGAACATTGGCTATTGGTAAAGCGGGTGCAGTCAATGCTGCGTATTTGGCTATACAAATTATGGCACTTCAAGATGATGAACTTAAAGTAAAACTTCAAGAAGACCGTATTAGCAAAGCAAAAAAAGTAGAGCTTGACTCTTCTGAGATAGAAACAATACTGTAACCATAGGGTGGGTTTTCTAACCCACCAAAGATTTGATATAATATAATACTAAAAATGAGGATACATCATGGCTAAAGAATTAGCACATTTTAAAAACTTTGCAAAGTTAAAAGATACAAAAGTAGCTTTTAATGATATTACTGTAATTGCTGGGAAGCCAGGGACGGGTAAAAGTTATGTAATGAAATTTCAATATGCGTATAATGAAACAGCAAGTGCAATTATAAGTGGAAAATCTAAGATGCACTATGCCTTAATGGATGGGCAAGAACATGAACAAATGATGCTCAATCTTTTTAAAAATGCAATTAACTCTAATAGTGAATTTAATATGAGTTCAATTAATGAAATGATTGATAATAATAATTATATAGAAGCATTAAAATTACTTCAAAAGGATAAACATTTAATTGAAGAATCATTTCAAGATAAATCATCTTCGTCTTTATTTGATTCCTATATTGACTCAATACAAAAATTTGCTAATAGACAAAATAAATCATTAGAAGCGACAGAAGAGGAAAAGTTTCATTTCATTTTTAGAAATATATTAGAATCTATTTTTACATCAATTGATCAAATTGATACAGACTTTCTGTATAAAAATAATAAGTTGGAAATTAATTATAGTGATAATGAATTAAAACTTATTAAGTTAAATATTCAAGAAAGTTGTGAAAATGCAATTTTTGTTGAAACTCCTTTAATTATAGAGTTTGAAAAATTTCTACCAAGTGAAAGATTTAAAACGCCATATCACATAGATTCATTATTGCAAGAATTAAATAAAAAAGATTTTTCTTTTACGAGTGATGAAACTAGTAATTTTATAAATGAATTTAAAAAATCAACTCAAAAAATTGTGAATGGAAATATTTCTAAAGGAACACATGGTTTTTCATTTGAGTCTGATAATGGCAAAACATATGATATTGTAAATGCTTCATCAGGAACAAAAAGTATTGGATTACTTCAATACTTAGTAAGCAATAAAGCCCTTAAAAAAGGATCAGTTCTTTATTGGGAAGAACCAGAAGTACATTTGCACCCAGAGTGGCAGCTTAAAATGATAGAGCTTTTTATTGAACTGATGAATGCAGGCGTGAAGATAGTCTTTTCAACGCATAGTACATTTATGGTTGATTCATTAAATGCACTATCTAAAAAAGAAGATTTTAGTAATAGAGTTTCTTTTAACTTATTTAAAGAAACTGATGGAATCGTAGAAAATCATATACTAGAAGCTGATGAAGAATGGAAATTGATTCAAGATGAATTATTGAAATCATCCTTAGAGGAAATTATGTGGCAATACCTTTAGGAAAAATTAAAGAAAACTGTTGTGATAATGACTTAAGTGCTTTTTCAATTACAGATGGTGATGAGCTTGATAAAATTAATTCTACATGCGATAAAATTATAGAGTGTAGTAATAAATATATTTTAGTAGAAGAAAAAAGTATTCTATTAGGTTTTTTTGATAAATGTTGTATTAATTTAGGAAAAAATCTTGAAGATTATAAATATGTTAATTATGATATTGAATACTTAAAAATATCTGATGTAATAAGCTTAATACAATCTATTGCTATATCAGAAAAAAAGCTTATGCTTTCTGAAATTATTACTAGTCTACTATTTTCATCAGCTAAGAAGATAAGTAATACTACAAGTCTCTTATGTAAGCAAGATGAGACTGATAAGACAGATGGCATACTAACATTTTATTTATATTGTTCAAGTGGGCATCCAATAGATACGATTCTTTATAGTTGGTTATCAGGATATAAAAATAATATATTTCTTGAGTGTCAAGATTTAAAAGTAAAATTAGAAGAGGAATGTACATGAATAAAAATGCCATAACATTTAGTACCATGTTACTAAAACTACAACAATACTGGGCAGAACAAGGCTGTAACATCGTACAGCCCTATGACATCCCATCTGGTGCAGGGACATTTCATCCTGCTACACTGCTTAAGAGTCTTGACTCTAAGCCTTGGTCAGCTGCGTATGTAGCACCGTGTAGAAGACCAACTGACGGACGTTATGGGGAAAACCCTAACCGACTTGGGTCTTACTACCAATTCCAAGCACTCATCAAGCCTAGTCCTGACAATATTCAAGAGCTTTACTTGAAGTCTTTGGAGTATTTAGGACTTAACTTACAAGAGCATGACATTCGTTTTGTAGAAGACAACTGGGAGTCACCAACTTTAGGTGCTTGGGGTCTTGGCTGGGAAGTATGGCTTGATGGTATGGAAGTAACACAGTTTACTTACTTTCAACAAGTAGGAGGCATCGCTTGTGACCCTGTGGCTGTGGAGATAACCTATGGTACAGAGCGTTTGGCTATGTACTTGCAAGGTGTGGAAAGTATCTTTGACATTGTTTGGAATAAAAATGGTGATGAAGTGACTACTTATGCTGATGTACATAAAGAGAGTGAATACGAGTTTTCCAAGTATCACTTTGAAGTAGCCAATGTTGAGAACTTGTTCCAACACTTTGAAGATGCTTCAAATGAGTGTAAAGTATGTTTAGAAGCAGGGCTTCCATTGCCTGCGTATGACCAGTGTATGGTGGCATCTCATGCCTTTAACGTACTTGATGCACGTAAAGCCATCTCTCAAGCACAACGTCAGAATTACATACTTAAAGTAAGAGAGCTTTCTATAGGATGTGCACAATTGTATAAGGCTCAAGAAGAAGAACGTAATGCACGTGTGAATGCGTAGGGTACGTTTGCTAACGCACCTTCAAATTCAATATGCAGTCTAAGTTGTTTTCATACAAAATATAAAAGGTGCGTTAGCAAACGCACCCTACGGAGATGAAATGTTTTTAAAAGATATTTATAACCACCTAGATAAGATAAGCCCTTTTGAACTTCAAGAGAAGTGGGATAATTCTGGGTTGATTGTAGGTGACATGGAGCGTGAGGTTTCTCAGATAGTAGTCTCTTTAGATATCGACCTTGATATAATAAAAGAGGCTAAAGAGGGGACGCTGTTTGTGGTGCATCATCCACTTATATTTGGAAAACTTACACAACTTGATTTTGCTAAATATCCTTCTAACTTAATGGAAGAGATGATACTTAAAAAGCAATCGTGTATTGCATTGCATACGAACTTTGACCAAACACACCTGAACAAATATGTATTTGAAAAAGTTTTAGGTTTTAAACTTAACACTCAAAACGCTTTTCTTTGTACCACTCAAGGTGAATGGAACTATAAAGCTTTGTTGAGTCTTATAAAAGAGAAACTCAACTTACCGACACTTAAAGTGGTAGGCAAAAAAGAGAAGATAAAATCTATAGCACTCTGTACAGGTTCAGGGGCTTCTTTGATGGATGAGGTAGAGGCTGATTGTTTTTTAACAGGTGATATAAAATATCACGATGCTATGAAAGCGATGAGTGAAAATTTGATGATGGTAGACATAGGACATTATGAATCTGAGAAGTTTTTTGCAGAGATTTTACTGGAAGAATTGAAAGTTTTACCTATTTTGGCTATAATTGCGAATTCTAAAAACCCATTTCATACTGAAACGTACTAAAAATAGGTTATTAAATGCGTGCATAACGCGATGAGAACACCCTTAAACTCCAAAAGGACAGAGATTGAACAAACACTTAAATGAGCTTATCGAGCTTTCAAACAATGACAAAGCGATTGACTCTTACACACCACAACTTGAAGCTGCAGACAAAAAAGTAGCTAAAATTCAAAAAAAGATGGATGCAGCACAAAGTGAACTTGATACACTTAATGCAGATATCGTAGATAATGAAGCAAAAGTAAAAACATTTGATGAGCAGTTAACTCTTCTCAATGAACAACTTTCTTTAAATGCTAAAAAGTTGAAAGAAATTTCAACAGAAAAAGAGATGAAAGCACTTTCTTTAGAAGAAGACATTGCAAAAGAGAAAATGACTTTTGCAAATGAAGAGATTGAAAGACTTCAAGCTATCAATGAAACTAAAAAATCACTTCTTGGTGAAGCAAGTGAAAAAGTAACCGCATTAAATGCTGAATTTAAAGCGATGAATGAAGTAGTTTCTGTTGAAAAAACTGAAATTGAAAAAGCCAAAGGTGAACTTTTTGTAAAAAGAGAAGAACTTAGCAGAAATCTTGAGCAAAAAGTACTTGCATTTTATGAAAAAATTCGTATTTGGGCAGGGAACTCAGCAGTTGTGCCTGTAAAAAAACAAGCATGTTACGGATGTTACATGAAATTAAACGATAAAACATATGCTGAAGTAATTAAAGCAGATGAGATTGTTAACTGTCCTCACTGTGGACGTATCTTGTACCTAGAGCCAGTTACCCCAGAAGAAGCGTAAGCTTCTTTG
>Ga0256845_1003004_pt1 | contig 11717 bp, 13 predicted proteins | sample RiftiametaG_FD_189101 | JGI IMG/M metagenome (GOLD analysis project Ga0256845, IMG submission 189101) | Tube worm associated microbial communities from hydrothermal vent at the East Pacific Rise, Pacific Ocean - Riftia | ecosystem: Host-associated > Annelida > Integument > Unclassified ... | reverse complement strand
AAGGGGCATAACCCATTTTTTGTTATGTTAGGTTTAGAGGAAAGGTTTTGTCCCCATGTACTAGCCATATATTTGATTGATTTTTAGAAATCATTCTCAGACTATGTGAGGACTTTCAAAATGACAACGTTGTTACTCTCGGCTATTCTTTCTTCTCAGGAAACCAGATTTCAAACTCGTTGATTGCGATAATATGGCCAGGCTTCCCTGCCAGCTCTAGCTCTTGGTTCAATTTCCTCAAAAGTAATCCTTGGATTTCGAGAGCCCTTGATGCGGCCTCTGTTCCGTTTTTATTGAATCGAAGCTCTACTTTTTCTGGCAGGACCACAGGCTTCCCGATCTCATTAGTGCGCTCGACCACTACTATCATTTGCTGCTGCTGCCCCCACTCTTGAAGTTTGCGGACCTCTTCTCGGTGGGCCAAATCGGAGTAAACTATGACAAACCTGGTTTGGCCCCCGATCGCTGAACGCTCGCCCACATTGAGAGTGCGGCGGACGACTTTGTAAACCTCTTCCACCTGTCGTTGTGCTTTTCGTTGCTTTTGCTGGTTATCCATGGAGAGAAATTTTGCATGTGGCTTGTCCCGTTTAATTGTTGGGGATGGGGTGCCCGTCCCTGGGAGAGGCGGCAATTCACCTCCCTCAGGCTGTAATTGGTCGCCGTGATCAAGTTCTCGCTGTGACTCCTCAATGTTATAGTTTTGTCCCTGAATCATTACGACCGCCTCGACCGCGCGTTCTGCCAGGGATTCTAGCGAGCGCTTTGCATGTTTAATAAGGTCGGGATTATCCTTTTTTATCTCCTCATTACTCAATACGGCTTCGATTGCGGGCAGAGCCACTTCTTGCGAAGCGAACTCCGCTCCTTCGAGCGCCTTGGTCGCGAGAGCAATTCTCTTATCGCCCTTGGACTCTTTAAGAACCCTTACCGTATCAAGTAACGCTAGACCTTTCTCCACATTGATTAATAGTTCATCGTCGCTTGTCTTGCGCGCTTGGATACGGAGATCTAGGAGCACCTCACGCAACCGGTTGCGGAATTTCTCGCTGCCTTCGTCGCTGGCAACCTGAACCAAAACTGGAACTATTCCTTTGTGAAGCTGGTCAGAAGCGGCCAGCGAAAGCGCCATTAGAGCAGCCACTTTACGCTGCTTGGATTCGCTGGCCAGATGGTCAAGCAATCGAAGGGCTCGATCGGATTGTTCCCGGCGGTGTTGCTCATAATTTAATTAAAGGTTAATAGGTTTGGGTCTAAACGATTTTTTGAGTTCTGACACATAGGTGAAATTAGTCGATTCGGTCAACGGGTATTATTCAAATATCGTTTGATGTTTCTGTCTGATTATTTTTGGTGACGAGTTGTAGAATGTTAGATCAATTGAGAGAGGGCTTCAGTTTTAGCTTCTTTTGCAATAGCTAGACCTTTTTTAAATCTCTTCAGAGCCTGCGATTTTTCTGTTTTGGTCGTGGCAATTATGAAAGATTTGAAGAGCGTTAAAAATTGATTTTTAAGGATGGCTTCGTATGAGCTAGTAATGGCTTCTTTATCGGTCATGTTAGTGTTTAGTGAGTTGTTTCTAATTTGAGTGAGCTTCTGAGTTAATCCGGACGAGTGGGTGCAGTGATTGACAACATCTCTTTCGATAGTGTCGAATAAGTCTTTAGGGCGTTTTTGTCTGGTGATTGAGTGGGTTGGATCGATTAAGGTTCTTTGGCTCCATTTCTCAGATACGAACGATTGTTTACAAATATCAGATATTGTTATTTCTGGTCAACGGTAAAATCTAAAGCGGAGTCTGTGATGAGGATGGTTTGCTTTACTTTGGGGGTTAGATAGCTGAAAAAAGTTGCCTTGTTAGCAGTTGGTGACAATCCTGTTTTCTTAAGTATGAATGCAATTCGGCGGTGTTGTCGGAGTTAGTGTTGGGTTGTATTGGTTAGCTGTCGTTGTGATTAAAACTTGTGATGTGACCTGTTCTGAGGTGGAATGCGTAATCCTGATTCTGAAGTGGATCGGGCGCTCACAATTAAACCCACTATCGAAACTATGAAAAAATCTACCTCCACCATGATCGGCATGTGTTGCCTTCTTCTCTGTTCTTACTATGGCAGCGCGGAGGATGCGGAGTTTGACCCTGGGAAGATCAAGGCGGAGTATTATGAGGATGCTGGGGTGAAGGATAAGTTGATCTTTAACGATAAGGGGAAGATGGTCGGGAAGTCTCAATACAATATGGGTAAAAAAATTGGAAAAACTCAATGGTATTGGGATAAATAAGTATTGGGATAAATAATTTGAGGTCTTGAATCTTTTAATGTGAACTGCTAGGTCATCTCGCGATGAAGTTAAGGAAAATTGATTGCCATGTGCATTTGGTGGGGGATGGCTCGGCGGGGAGTGGTTGTTGGTTTAAGTTGCCGACGCTGTGGGATCGGTTTTTAGGTCGTATGATGGTGAAGGGGCTAGGTTTGCCACGCACGGCTTTGAAGTCGGGGATGGATACGCTGTATGGGGAGAATTTGGTGTGCCAAATCCGTGAGAGTGATCTGGATGCGGCGGTGGTGCTGGCGCAGGATATTCCGTATGATGCAGAGGGGCGGCCGATGGCGGAGGCGCAATTCTATGTCCCTAACGATTTTGTCATGCAGTTAGCCGAGCGTTATCCTGAGGAGGTCATTCCGGCTTGTTCGATTCATCCTGGTCGGACCGATGCCATGGAGGAGCTGGAGCGTTGTATTGAGGCGGGAATTCCGGTGTTAAAGTTGCTGCCGAATTGTTTAAATATCGATTATGATGACGATCGGTATCGGCCATTTTGGCAACGTATGGCGGCGGCCGGTATGGTGCTGCTTTCGCACACGGGTGGTGAGATGACGGTGAAGGTTTTTGATTCTAGTTTTGGCGATCCTAAAAAATTGGCAAAGGTTCTAGAGGCTGACGTCACGGTGATCGCGGCGCATGCGGCGGGGCGGAGTGCAATTTTTGATCCGGACTGGACGACGGATTTGATTGAGATGTTTGCTCGTTATCCCAACCTGTATGCGGATAACAGTGCCTTGAGTAGCCCAAACCGGGCACGCACCGTAAAGCACATTTTACCTCAACACATTCAAGAGCGTATCCTTCACGGGAGTGATTATCCGGTGCCTGTATCGGGCTTGGGCCCGTGGATGTCAGGGCATCTTGAGTGGGCCGATCTCTGGGAAATCAGAAAGGAGCCCAACATCCTTCAGCGCGATTATCTGCTGAAGAAGGCGATGGGTTTTGAAGAGCAGACGTTCACTCGGATGGATGAGATTCTTTCGAAGGTTAAAGGGAGCGGTGTTTAGCTTCCCTCTTTAGGCCTTAAATGGTATTCAACTAATGCTCAGCATTGATTCAACGCACCGGCAGGTGTTTTTAACTTGGCGTCAGCCATATTCAACGAATCCGTGAAGGCGCTGCTTCTATTTTTTTGAGCGAGAGTTCTCCGTTGTGCTCTTGCGTGTTGTTTCTTGCATCTTGCTTCTTTTCTCTTATTTCTTCTTCCTCATGCACAAGTGTATCCACATCGATATGGATTGTTTTTATGCTGCGATTGAGGAGCGTGAAGATCCTTCGTTGCGGGGGAAGCCTGTGGCGGTGGGTGGGGGGAGCCGGCGTGGAGTGGTTTGCACGGCAAATTATGAAGCGCGGAAATTTGGGTGTCGGTCCGCGATGCCTGGGTTCAAGGCGTTACAGCTTTGCCCACAGCTGATTATGCTGCCGGTGAGGTTTGATCTTTACCGGGCGGAGTCGTTTAAAATTAGGGCTATTTTTGGCAGGTTCACCGAGCTGATCGAGCCGCTATCGCTGGATGAGGCGTATCTGGATGTGAGCCACTGGCAGTCGAGTGCAGCGGCGATTGCGGTCGAGATTCGGGCGCAAATTTTCGAGGAAACCGGGCTCACGGCATCGGCTGGGATCGCGCCGAGTAAGATGCTGGCGAAGATTGCCAGCGATTGGCACAAGCCGAATGGTCAGTTTGAAGTGCGGCCCGAGGAGATTGATGATTTCATGCTCAATCTTCCTGTGGCCAAGCTGTGGGGGGTGGGGAAGAGGATGCAGGAAAAGCTTGATAAGATTCAGGTGCAGAGCTGTGGGGATCTGCAGAGGTTTGATAAAATCGAGCTGTCGCGTCGGTTCGGAAAATGGGGACTGGAGCTTTTTGAGCTATGTCGGGGTCGGGATGAGCGGGAGGTGAAGGTGCATCGGAGCCGGAAATCGATCAGCAAAGAGCACACGTTTATCGAAGATGTGTCCAACGTCGCCGAGCTGCTGCCGATGCTGAGGAAGACGATGGCGGAAATTCAGGCGGTGCTGCAAGCGCGATACCAGAGCCGCAAGGTGAGGTCGCTTGTGGTGAAGCTTAAGTTTGCGGATTTTACTCAGACCACAGCAGAGCGCGCGCATGTGGAGCCGGATGAGGGGGTGTATACTACGCTGCTGGCCGAGGCGTGGAGCCGGGGGGAGGGGAAGCCGGTGCGGCTTTTTGGTATGGGGGTGCGCTTGCAGGATGAAAAGGAGGACTCGCAGATGGAGCTGTTCGACTAGAGATATTCTTAGTGGACTCTTAGCGGTGTTCGATCATGATTTTGACGCCTTCTTGGCGGAGGTTGGTATCGAAGGCTTCTTGGATTTGATCGAGTGGGAAGGTGTGGGTGATCAGGCTTTCCATGGGGAGGCTGATGCGTTCGGCACGCTGGAGGAAGTGGTAGGCGTTTGGGTAGTCGGTGCTGTTGTAAACCCAGGAGCCAATCAGGGTAATTCAATGCTTGCAAGTCTGGGTGTGATTAGCTTTTCTTCATCCATGTCCGATATTTCTTGCCCGATCTGCACGGTGGATGATGTAGTCACTCACGCTGATAAATATGAATGCATGACCTGTGGTCATGAGTGGGAACGGGAGGTTGTGGAGAAGGACGATGCTCCTGAGGAGCGTGTAGTCAAGGATGCCTACGGCAATGTGCTTGAGAGCGGCGATATCGTGCAGATGGTGAAGGATCTAAAGCTCAAAGGGACCTCCAAGGTTCTCAAAAGCGGGATGAAGTCGAAGCCAATCCGGATCGTGGATGGTGATCATGAGATCGATTGCCGGATGGACGGGGTTTCCATCGCGCTGAAAGCATGCTTTGTAAAGAAGGTGGTGAAGTGAGGCTTAAGAGGTGAGAATGAAAAAACGATGAAAAATCAGGCTTATTCCTCAACAAATCGGTAGAACATTCGTCCGGCATTCAGTCCTTCGGTGTGAGAGCTTGATTTGATATACCCGTCACCAGCAATTCCAGTTTCAACGCTGATCCAAGGATCCATCATGTTGCTCGAGCGTTCGAATCGATAGCTCTTTCCAGTTTTGGATTGAAAGGATACAACGATATCGGAGCCGGATGGCTCTGTATGGGTAATTCCAAATGATCCGATAACTTCACCGAGCAATCCATCCATTTGAATGGTGGCAAGCCCTCCTGTAGCTTCCCAAAAATTATAACTCCCGGTGCCATCATCGGCATTGAGCGCAAATTCATAAACGTCCTGATCGTAGCTGGCCCATCGGCCGTTGCTCATCGGTGGGTTGTTGAAAGGTTCTTTGCTTAATACTACGACAATCGAGCGGAAGTTTTTTTGAGAAGAATTGTAGTCTGGGGCACGTGCTCCATCGGTGGCTAGCACGTCGGCCATGGTGACGGTGGTAAAACTAGTAGCGGTGAAGGTATCAGAGCTTACCCAGTTAAAGCCATTGGCGATGGTGATATCTGGTAAGCCAGTGATTGAGATGAGCCCCATTGTATAACGTTCAAAGTCTGAGTAGGGGATGCTGTTGCCGCCGTTAGCATTGCCACCAAAAGAGTTACTGCCAAATCCTTTATTGGCGCTGTAGGTCCCATTATCGTTGTTAGTTAATGTTCCATCGGCCCAACCTCCAAGTTGCCCGCCAACACTGCAGTATCCCCAGTGACCGGGAACAGCTGTAGGCACGGAATCCAGGCTGTTGCCCCAGCGGTGCATGAGCTCATGTAAGCTAGGGCCTCCTCGAATACCATTTTTAGAGGTCAGGTGGATGACGCTTTCGAGTTCCCCGGCCGAGCCGTATGATGCGCTGTTGTCAAAAATGGATTTTCCTAGCCCGAGCGTGTCATTGCTGACGGAATAATTCACTCCATAATGCGCGCCAGAAGGGACATCGTTTTGATCGCTGACAAGAAAGACAAAATCAAAAGAATCGTCTAAATGCTGGTAAATCATTTTCGAGAGCGAGGTCATTCTTGAGTAGCTGTCATCTCCAGAAGCCATGGCATCAAAGAGGGCCTCAGAAATTTGAAGTGAGGCTACTCGTCCTGACCCAAGTAGGGTGAGTTTGTGATCGGGGGCTGAAAATACTTGTTTGGCGTCCATCGCCCCAAGATGAGGGTCTATAATATCGTTGATTCCATCGTTGTCGATATCTTGATTGTAGGTAAATGATCGAGTGTAGTAACTATTTTCAGTTGGTGATACTCGAGTCCAAAGCTTGACGTAAACAGGGACGTCGGTGGGAATTCCGGTGACCGTCGCTGAGGTGTTACTTCCCTCAGAGGTCCCATAGATATCATTGGCGCCTGCACTGGTTCCTACATCTAGATAGTATTCACTGTTTACGTCTTCCCATGTGAAAGTGATGGAAGAGGATAATAAGGTGCTCCCATTTTCTGGAGAGGTAATATTAGAAGCCTGGGCGATCACAGCTGAGGTGGACAGGAGCAGGCAAATGAGAGTGGCTGTGATTACTCCGAGCAATTTCACATAAATAATCATGCGAAGAAACTTGAGTATTTAGGTGGTATTGGTCAAACTTAAAATCGATTCGTAAAACGAATCGCAAAAGGCCTGGCCCCATGCGAAGAAACAGTTGATCACTTTTTTATAATCCCTTTGAAAAATGCATCTTGTTCCTCTTCTGAGGAGATGCTGCTGAGGCGGCCCTCTTCCAGATCGCCAATGCCTGCTTGTAAGGCCGCATCAAGCCTTTTTATTCTGAGTTGTCGTTCTTCGTCTCGTAGCATTAAAGAGGCTAGCGCAACACGGTGTACTTCACTGGCACTTTTAAACATACCTCCAGCCACTTGCTTTTTTACGAATTGTTCAAGTTTCAGAGTTAAACTGACATTTTGAGTAGGCATCATTGTTTTTTACTAACGGTTGCACCGTATAAAGCGAATAAGAGATGTCAAGTTTCTTGGCAATTCTTGCCAATTTGTGTAAAGGGATCACTTCCTTCGTTGGTCTTGGGGTTGTCGGGCTATTTCTTTTCTGCAAAATCAGCAAATCCGAAGTCTTCGATTTTGTCGATTTTGTCGATTTGACTTTGGTCGGGGAGCGCGAAGTCTTCGTGGGCTGGTGTGGGATCGGCTTCGATGACGGTTTGTGGCATTTCTTCCGTGGCGTCTTCGGTGGTGGGGATGGCGAGTCCGGCGCGGAGTTCGCGGGGGATGTTTTCGATGCCGGGATTGACTGGGATCTCGGCAGTTTCCGGGGCGGCACCGAGTTCTTCAAATTTGCGGGCGCCGGTGAGGATGCGGGTTTCGAGTGAGCCGACGGTTTTGTTGTAGTCGCCGACGGCGGAGTTCAGGCTGCGGCCGAGTTTTTGGATGTGTCCGGCGAAGGCTCCGAGTCGGCTGTAGAGCTCGCGCCCGATGGTGGAGATTTCCCGGGCATTTTGCGCAAGGGCTTCCTGACGCCAGCCAAAGGCGACGGCACGGAGCAGGGCGATGAGGGTGGTGGGGGTGGCGAGGATGACACCTTGGTCGACACCTTTTTCGATGAGGGCGGGGTCTTGGCTGAGGGCGGCGGAGAAGAAGGCTTCGCTGGGGAGGAAGAGGACGACAAATTCTGGGGTCGTGTCGAACTGCTGCTGGTAGTTTTTGCTGCCGAGCTGTTGGATGTGGGTGCGGACTTGGGCGGCGTGGCGGGCGAGGGCAGTTTCGCGCACTGTGTCGTCGTCGGTTTCGATGGCATCGAGGTAGGCGTCCATCGGGGCTTTGGAGTCGACAACGATGTGTTGTCCGCCGGGGAGTTTGACAATGAGATCGGGGCGGAGGCGTTTGCCTTCATCCGTGGTGGTGGTGGTTTGGGTTTCGAAGTCGCAGTGCTCTTGCATGCCTGCCATTTCGACGACGCGGCGGAGCTGGATCTCACCCCACTGTCCACGGCCGTGGGGTTGGCGGAGGGCTTTGACGAGTTTTTGGGTTTCTTGTTTGAGGCCGATGTTGCTTTCGGTGATGTGGATGATCTGTTGTTTGAGGGTGGCGTGGTTGCCCTCGCGGAGTTTTTCGCTTTCGGAGATCTGCTGCTGGACTTTTTCGAGGGTTTGGGAAATGGGTTTGACCATTTGCTCGACGGCGGTTTGGCGTTTTTCCAGATCGCTTTTGGCTTCCTGTTGCTGGGCTTTGAGGCTGTTTTTGGCGAGGATGAGAAATTGATCCTGGGTGGATTTCAGGGCATCGGCGGAGAGGGCCTTGAAGGTGTCCGTAAGTTTGGCTTCGGCTTGTTTGAGCAAGGCTTGTTTTTCTTCGGCGGCCTTACGCTCTTCCTGCATGCGGACTTTGAGTTCTCCTTGTTGCTGCTTCAGAGTGGTTTCTTTTTGTTGAAGTGTTTCGTATTTCGCCTGAAGGTTTTTCAGATTTTCCTGGGATGTTTTGTGCAGTGATTGCTGGGTGTTGATCGCGGCGGCATCGATGCTTTTCTGGGCCTTGAGCTTGGAGGCGGTAAGCATGGAAGTGATGGCGGCACCGGCAATGAAGCAGACGGCGCCGATGATGTAGGGTAAAAACTCAGTCATAATGTTATAGTTTTCCTTGCGGAAGTGGATTGCTAAGCCAGATTGGGCGGAGTCATCTGGTGGCGCGGGGCAGTCATAGTCCTACTGACCAAGAATGACAATCTCATTGAAACAACAAACTCAAACTACTCAAACTATTATGTCACATCAATTACCTGAACTCGGTTATGCCTACGATGCCCTGGAGCCTCACATCGATGCCCGCACGATGGAGATCCATCACACCAAACACCACAATACTTACGTCGCAGGCCTTAATGGCGCGCTCGAAGGTAAGGAAGACCTGCAAGGTGTTTCCGTAGAAGCTCTTATCCAGAACCTTGATAAGGTGCCTGCTGATATTCAAACTCCTGTGCGTAACCACGGTGGTGGGCACTTCAACCACAGCTTGTTCTGGAAAGTCATCGCTCCTGGTGGGGCCTCTGCGCCATCCGGTGATCTCGCTGCGGCGATCGACCGTGATTTTGGATCGCTGGATGCGATGAAGGAGCAGTTCGCCAAGGCGGCTGCTACACGCTTCGGCTCCGGTTGGGCCTGGCTCGGCGTGAAGGACGGTGCTCTTTGCATTTGTTCTACAGCGAATCAAGACAACCCACTGATGGGTCAAATCGCCGGTGTTTGCGCCTGCAAGCCGATCCTCGGTCTCGATGTCTGGGAGCACGCTTACTACCTTAATTATCAGAACCGCCGTCCTGATTATGTTTCCGCATTTTGGAATGTGGTGAACTGGGATGTGGTGGCTGAAAATCTCGCCAATGCCCAGTGTTGTGGTGGTGGCTGCGGATGCAGCTAGGTGCCCACGACCTTCATGGCACTTGATTGATGAAAGTGCCACTTCCGGTCTCCCTTCAGGAGGCTGGGGGTTTTTGTTATCGAGTCCCAGGGTCGTTGGCCCTGGGCTGGAGGCCGTCATCCCTTTGGGATGGGTGAGTCTAGGATGACTAGGGCCGAGTCTGAGATGGCTCGGGTTGAGCTTTGGAGAACTCGGTTTGAGTTTGTGGAGCTTCGATGATGGGGGATTCTTCGATGGGGGAGGGGGCCTCATCAGTGAGACCTAAGCCTACGGTGCGCCCTACGGTTTTCAAGATACCGCCAGGTATTTTAAGAATACTGCCGATCAAGGAACAGGAGGTAAGAGAAGAAATAATCAGGGCGGCGAGGATGAGGTGGATAGATTTCATGTGAATTAGAGAATTTGTTGAGTGGTAATCTAGGGGCTGGAGCATGGTCGTCAATACGCAATTATTCAGCGAGAAATCGTGAGACGGCGAGGCGGATGCCTTTGGCTTTGTCCAGTGTCTCTTGGTATTCGGCGGCGGGATCGGAGTCGGCGACGATGCCCGCTCCCACGTGGTAGTGGAGTTGGTCGTTTTCACGCACGAGGGTGCGGATGGGAATGTTGAACTGGCTTTCTCCATTGAAGCCGATGTAGCCAATGGCCCCGGTGTAAAGTCCACGCGGCACGGACTCGAGTTCGGCGATGATTTCCATGGCGCGTTTTTTGGGTGCTCCCGTGATGCTCCCTCCGGGGAAACAGGCTGCTAGGGCGGAGAGGTGATCGATTTCCTCACGGAGCGTGCCTGTGACCGTGGATACCAGATGATAAACTTGTTCGAGTTTTTCCAAGCCGAGCATCTCGGCGACTCGCACGGAGCCGAACTCGCAGACCTGGCCGAGGTCATTGCGCTCGAGATCTGTGATCATGGTGAGCTCGGCATTTTCTTTGGGTGATTCGAGAAGTTCTTGGGCGAGTGCCTTGTCGGTGGCTTCATCGTGGCCACGGGGTCGGGTTCCTTTGATGGGGCAGGTTTCTACGCTTCTGCCGCACATGCGGAGGAAGGTTTCAGGGGAGGATGATAGGATTTCCCGTCCACCGAGCTGCATCCATGTCGCCAGTGGGGCGGGGCTGCTGCTGCGGAGCTTCTGATAGAGTGGAAAGAGTGAGCCGCCGGTGACTTGAGTTGAGAATCGCTGGGTCAGGTTGACTTGGTAGATATCGCCGGCAGCGATGTAGTCGTGAATGGCGCGGACTTTGGTTTCATAGTCATCCTTGCTCATGGGTGATTTAAATTCACCGATGGTGGGTGGCTGCGCTGGGCTGGGTGCGGTGCGGATTTCCTGAGAGAGGCCGCCGCATTGCCACCATTGTTGGCGGTCGTGCTGATAGATGAGCATTTCGGGGTAAATGCCGAAACAATAAGCGCCTTCGTAGTCGACCCAGCCACAAGCTCCGCCGGTGGGAAAGCCGGTGGAGGGAGAGTGGGTTTGGTAGTTTGAAATGGCTTTGCGAAGCTCGGCGGTATCCTGAATGTCTCCACGCAAGATTTCGACAGGGCGAGCGGCAATGATGGAAACGGGGGGGTGACTGCGAGAGGGTAAATTTCCAGCGGTATCAAAAAAGACCATGCCGGGAAGATGCTGAAGGGCGGCGGCGGCCTCGGCGGGAGAGAGATCCCAATCTAAAAACCCCACGCTCTGAGGCGATTTTTCAGGAATGGGAATGTTGGTTGTGGGCGTCATCTCTGCCGCTAGTGAAGTGCGAAATGGGTAAAGGATCAAGAGGAATGAACGGGGGATCGGAGGGCTGCACGCGTCCTATTGAGTGATGGCGATGGTTTCCTGGGCTTTTTGCTGTAAGGAGTTGCAATTTTTTTCCAGAGATATGAGCAGCTCGTCGGTAGACTTGTTGAGCTCTTTATAGTCGAGAGGGTTACTGGATAAACGCCGAGAGATGGAGATAAGTCGTCGGAAGTCGCCGATGAGTTTGAGGGTGTTTTCGTAGAGATCACCCGAGGATCGATCAACGAGTTTTTCGAGAGGGTCGATTTTTGCGCAGAAGTCGGTGTGTGATTTTTTTAAGCTCTCCGATGAGGGAAGGTTA